>ULMV01044661.1_pt1 | contig 10593 bp, 6 predicted proteins | sample 1951751 | NCBI WGS metagenome assembly ULMV01 (sample SAMEA4835560, study PRJEB28245) | human gut metagenome | biome: gut microbiome; material: fecal sample | place: Denmark | collected 2008 | reverse complement strand
CAGTCCTGAACAGAACGCAGGAAACATTGTTTTTCAGCAGAAATACATTTACGGAGATTCTTTTCCTGCTTATGATGTTTTGCGTATATCCCATACGGAAGCTTTTGAACTAATTAGAAGATAGGAGATTTGTATAGTGTTTTGGAAAAGAAAACAACATAGATTTCAAGATGAATTAAAATCATATAAAATAAATGAATGCTATACAGAACAACATAACTTTTTGATATATTGTAACGATATTTTAGTAAAATGGTTACATTGGATATATGATAATAATTTGTGTAAAATGCAGATTAATTTTAAGAATGAAGAGGAAATGAAAAGTTTCTCGAAAGAGAGAGACAATAATTTAATGACATGGTTAAAAGATAATGGATATGAAATGGAGATGTATGAGTTAAACAGGAGACATATATTGTGTTCTTTAGTAGCTGATTTTTGCCATTATATGTTAGAGTCTTTTGTGTGTGCAGCAAAAATGAAACCCGCAGTAGCCTATGCATTATTAAGAAAGCCTCTTAGGGACAATTTGGCATACATAGAATGGCTCAGAGTAGAACCCAAAGAACTTATTGACAAGTTACTATATTGTCAACCTGAGGAATATGATTTGAGCTGTAAAAAAGAGTTAAAGAAAAAACATATTGAGCAAATATATGAAAAGTATAAAATTGACCGTAATAATGGTATGTTTGCATTTAGGTATGAAAAAAATGAAGATATTAGTTTGGAAAAAATATGGAATAAAGCAAATCATATTGTAACAACTCAAAAGTATACAAAATCAGCTCAGGGGGAACTTAATTTTGTTTTTGTAGATAGTGAACAATTGGAGCACTATACTGAATATTATTACACTGTTGTACCACAAATTATGGCTTATGCGACAGAGTTAATAGTTGGAATGTTTGAGGAGATTGCTGACATAAATCCATTTACTCAGACTGTCAATAAAATATTAATGACATTGCATCAGGCATACGGAATGGGCTTATCTTACTATCAGGAGGGAAAACAGATGCTTGAAGTTGATAAATGTCCGTTAATATGTCCATATTGCGGGAAAAAGATAATATTGAATGATACAAATATGGATAAGCTGTTATTCAATCAATATAAATGTAAAAAGTGTCATCAGAGATTAGAAACTGCTAATTATGTTTTCGATTTTGAAAACCTGAATAAGTATATTACGGATGAGAAAAAATAATTATATGTTTGGAGGTAAAATAATGGCAAAAACAGCATTTGAAAAGGCTTTAGAGAAGAAACAAAGAGAGGATGCAAAAAATGTAAAGAAAAGGATAGATGCAGAAAATAAGAGACAACAAGAAGAAGCAAGAGCCACAAGAGCAGCTTCAATAGTAAATGGACAACCAATGGTAGGGAATATAAGAAGTTTAGATAAGACTGCAGAAGTAATTGTTGAACAGATATGTTTGGGATATGATAAAGAAAATAAATATACATTGTCTAATAATAGTGTTCAAATACCTAAATATATTTCCGATTTGAGGCTCGAATTTGAAAAACTAAAGCAGTACGGAATGATTTCAGATTATAATGTATGGACACCGGATTGCTGGAAAATAGATATTTTACCATGTTTATTAACTTACAAAGATGACAAGAAGAAAGGAATTTTTGAAGAGAATAAAAAACAAACAAAACAGATTAGCATTGGTACAATAAATGCAGAGAATGGAAATGTTGTTATTGGAGATGTGATTAATTCTTCAATTAATGTAGATAATTCGATACAGAGAATACAAAAGATGATTGAAGAAAAAGGGGATGAAGATAAAGAGGAATTATTATTATTGCTGGATGAATTTAAAGAAATATTGGAAAATCTTGAGGATTCAAGACATATACCTAAAAATAAGGGGTTTATGAATCGACTATCTTCCCATTTAAGTAGACATGGTTGGTTTTATGCTGAAATAGTGAACTTATTAGGTTCAGTTGGCATAAAATTATTAATGGGATAATTATGTATGTGCATCTAATTATAGTTGAAGAATAATGAAAAAATAGTTTTGAACACATATGCACATTATACATATGATGCACATTTTTATCTTGAGATATATAATAGATATGGGTATAATAAAGTTGCTATAAGGTCTCTACTATGTTAAAGGGCAATATGGTTTATCGTCTTTAGGGCAAAAAACTGTATCGTCAACAATAAAATAAAAAGTATCAGAGACCATAAGATGAGTCCAAGTATTCCTCATCTTACGGTCTCTTTTATTTTTATTTCATAGTAGCCGAAAGCCTTGTAAAATCAATGTTTTATGAATTATGAGAAAGAATTTAAGCAAGAGCAGCATATATTGCTTTTGATTGTTCAAGGGCAGTCACCTTTATCTATAAGAGGATAGAAGAGTTTGCCCCTGAGGGAATAAAGGGGAGTGCCCTTGGACAACGAGCCAAATACAGTTTAATAAAGACATCATCTGCGGAGCAGATGTCGGACAATAAGAATGCGCCCTGCATGTTTTACATGCAAGGGCGTATTTTTATTGCCCGTAGACCTGCATTCGACAGGATGCAGGCTGTCTTTGTTACTGGGTATTCGGCGACAACAGACAGCGAGCTGAAGCGAAGCGGAAGGGAGCTGAGAATATATATAATAGACGATTGTTTTATTATATTTCATATATGCCAAAAAGATTTCGAAATGTCGAACATTGTCGAGCGAATAATATTGATGTAGAACCTAAAATATCGGAAAATTGTAAATATAGATAAATGAATGAAAAAAATAGCAATATATGGTACACTTATTCTAAATATTTATATTCAAAACATGACAAGTTATCACTAATTTAGATAATAGAATACTATATATGTAATAATTCAGAAAAATGGAGGTAATGGTATGACATTTGATTTTGGAAACGCAAATGAAGCACAGAGAATTGCTATTTCTACAACAGATGGTCCGTTATTGATTATTGCAGGTCCTGGTACTGGAAAAACATATACATTAGTAAAGCGAATTGTTTATCTTATAACTGAAAAAGATGTGCTTCCTGAGGAAATAATGATTGCTACATTTACAGAAAAGGCTGCGAAAGAGCTGATTACACGTATCACAAACGAATTGTATGCAATAGGAGTATCCGTAAATTTGAATGAAATGTACATTGGTACTTTTCATTCAATTTGTTTGAGGATCCTTAAAGATCATCTTGAATATACAAGGATTAAGAAAAATTACAGGATGCTGGATAATTTTGATCAGCAGTATATGGTGTTTCAAAAGATTAATAGATTTAGGACATTACCTTATTTTGATGTTATATTTGATAAAAAGCAAGGAGCTTGGAGACAAGCCGGAGAAATAGTTAAGTATGTTAATAATCTTGCTGAAGAATTGGTTGATATTGATGAAATGCAGGGAGATGCGGATGAACATATTGTAGCTGTTGCAAATATTATGAAACAGTACAATATCCTGATGGAAGATGAAAACTTAATTGATTTTTCAAGCATTCAAACAGAAGCATATAAATTATTAACCGAAGAACCAAGTATATTGGAAGAAATACAGCAGAAAATTAAATATGTGATGGTGGATGAATATCAGGATACAAATTACATACAGGAATTACTTGTGTTTTTGATTGCTGGGAAAAGTAAAAATATATGTGTTGTAGGAGACGATGACCAAGGTTTGTATCGTTTTCGAGGAGCAACAATAAGAAATATATTGGAATTTCCAGGACATTTTTCAGAAGGTGAATGTAAGCAAGTTAAACTTGTTACAAATTATCGTTCAGAGAGGCAAATTATTGATTTTTACAATAAATGGATGAGCACAACAGATGGTAGGGCATATGATTTTATGTGGAAGAATTTTAGGTTTGAGAAAAAGATTGTTCCGCCGGAGGGGAAAAAAGATGCTAAAGTAGGTGTTATTAAATGTTCAGGAAAAGATTTGTTAGATGATTGGTATGAACAAGTGTATTTATTTATTACACAATTAAAAAGTAGTGGTGTACTAACTGATTACAATCAGATTGCAGTTCTTTGCAAGTCTGTAAAAGGGGATAAAATCATAGGTATGGTTGAATATCTTGAGGAACATGGTATTAAAGTTTATTCACCTCGTTCGGAAATGTTCTTTGAAAGAAAAGAGATAAAGCAGGTAATAGGGTGTATGATCTTATGTTTCCCAGAGTATGTTCGTAAGTTACAACAAAGAGATTTTTCATATGATTTTGAAAATCTCTATAAATATTACGATACTTCATGTATAGCTGCAGCAAGAGAGCTTATTTTACAGTATAGAGATACATTGGGTAAATGGATTGCAGAGAAGATGCAGAAACACGCTAGTCTAAGAAAGGACAATGCAGATTACGCATTTACGGGATTACTGTATCAGTTATTACAGTTTGAACCATTTAGTACATACTTAGGGATAGATATGAAATCAGGGGTGATAGATGAAAGACCTGCAAGAAACTTATCAATTTTATCTTCAATTTTGGGAAAGTACGAATATCTACATCGGATAGATGTCTTCACGGAAAAAAATATTATAGAGTCAGTAGAACGTTTTTTTAATATGTATTTTCGCTTCTTATTTGATGGAGGAATTACAGAGTATGAAGATGATTCGGAGTATGCTCCGAGTGGGTGTGTTTCATTTATGACGATACATCAGTCAAAAGGAATGGAGTTTCCAATAGTGATTGTTGATTCATTAAATGGAACACCGAGAAGTAGTGGAAATTATTTGCTAGAAGAAATAGAAAATAAATATTTCCATAGAAAAGTTTTTGAGACAAGGGAAGATATAAAATTCTTTGATTTTTGGCGATTATATTATACGGCATTTTCAAGAGCACAAAATTTATTGGTACTTTCTTGTTGTGAAAAGAAAGGTCATGGAGCCACACCAAGCAAATATTTTGAAGAGTGCTATGAGAAGCTACCTGCTTATGAGGATGTAAATCTTTCAGAAATAAAGTTGGAAAAGGTAAAGCCTGTAAATATAAAAGATACATATTCTTTTACTTCTCACATCGCTCTGTATGAGAATTGTGCATTACAGTATAAATTTTTCAAAGAACTTGGATTTACGCAGGTAAGGGTAGGTGCAACACTCTTTGGAAAATTAGTACACGAGACAATAGAAGACATTCATCGTGCGGCTATGCGTCATGAAGAACAGACAATAGTGCCGGAAACGATACGAGAGTGGTTTGATACTAATTATATGACATTATCGAAATGTGAGCATTCTTATTTAGGACAACCGCAGATAGAAGCTGCGTATAAACAGGTTTTGAGGTATGTTGAGAGAAATCAGAGTGACTGGAGTCGAATTCAAGATGCAGAGGTGGAAGTAAGTTTAGTAAAGCCTGATTATATATTGCTTGGAAAGGTTGACCTTATTAGGGGCGAAGGTGATACAGTAGAGATTGTTGACTTTAAATCCGAGAAGAAACCAGATGTTTTAATTGAAACAGCGGAGATGAATCGTTATAGGAGACAGCTTGAAGTGTATGCTCATCTTATTGAGGAAAAGACAGGCAAAAAGGTAAGTAAAATGCATTTGTATTATACTGGTGAGGATAATGGTGTACCAACAGTAACATTTAATAAGTCAACGGAAATGATTGATAAAACAATAAAAGAATTTGATGAAGTGGTTGAAAAAATACAACATAAAGATTTTAGTGGCAGAGCAAAAGATAAAAATCTTTGTGCCAACTGTGATATGAGACATTATTGTAGAAGAAAAGGAGATTGCTAATGGATGGACAGATTTCATTCAAATTTGAACAAAGACAACCAATAAAAGGATATCCGGAGTTACACTGGACAGGTAAAAGGCCATATACATCGACACAGTATTATCCTGCACAGCTTAAGGAATCCTATGGAGAGCCTAAGGATGGTTGGATGAATAAGATATTTTGGGGAGATAATCTTCAGGTGATGAGCCACATGTTAAAGGATTATAGAGGAAAGATAGATCTAATTTATATTGATCCACCGTTTGATAGTAAGGCTGATTATAAGAAAAAAATTAAGAAAAAAGGAGTAGTTGTTTACAATGATAATACATCATTCGAAGAAAAACAGTATAGTGATATTTGGACAAATGATGAGTATTTACAATTTATGTATGAGAGATTCGTGCTTTTAAAGGAATTATTGTCAGATACCGGCCAAATTATAGTTCATTTGGATTATCATAAATGCCATCATATACGTTTGATTATGGATGAGGTTTTTGGACAGGATAATTTTAGAAACGAAATAATATGGACATATAATGGTGGAGCCTTACCACCGAAAGATTGGCCGAGAAAACATGATAATTTATTACGGTATGTAAAATCTAATACAGGTTGGACATTTAATACTGAGTATAGACCATATAATGAACAGACAGCATTAAGAATGAGAAGTATACATAAAGGAGTTATGGTAGATGTAGATAGAGGAACTCCAGTTACTGATTGGTGGACAGATATAAAAGTACCAACAGGTCCGATGAATCAAGAAAAAAATGGATATCCGACACAGAAACCTGAGAAACTGCTTGAAAGAATAATAAGTACACTTACAAATGAGGGGGATTTGGTATTTGATTGCTTTATGGGGTCAGGAACAACACAAACGGTAGCTATGAAATTAGGACGTAAGTTTATTGGCGCAGATATTAATTTAGGTGCAATTCAAACTACAACTAAGCGTTTGATTTCTGCAATGAAAAAACTTGATGATAAATGTTATTCAGGATTTGAAGTTTATAATGTAAATAATTATGATTTCTTTAGAAATCCAGTAGAAGCCAAAGAATTAATTATTGATGCATTAGGTATCCAAAAATTTGATTCATCAACAGTATATGACGGCGAATTAGATGGTTGGATGGTTAAAATAATGCCTACAAATCGTATTGCAACTAAGGCTGATTTAGAAGAACTCAAGGCTAATTTACCATACCATACATTTGAAAAGCGAAAGGAAGAAAATCCGAATGGCGTGGTAGAAAAAATTAAGATTATTTGCATGGGACATGAAGCTGATCTGAAGGCAGCATTGGAACAGGAACTTTCTTCGTATAATTTGGAAATAGAGATAGTTGATATCCTGAGGGATAAGAAAGATTTACAATTTAAGAGAGAAGCAGATGCCAATGTTGTTAAAGAAAACGATCAGATTATAATAAAAGAATTTTATCCGATGAACCTTTTACAGAAATTAAGTATGCAGAAAGAATCAGTTGAAGATTGGAGGCAGTTGGTAGAATCTATCTATATTGACTGGAATTATGATGGACAGACAATGAGGCCGACAATTTGTGATATTCCTGCGAAAGATGAGTTGGTATCTGGTATATATAAAATTCCAGCTTCAGCAGGTAAAATTAAAATAAAGATAACAGATTTGTTATCTGAGTCACTTGAGCTGGAGGTATAGATATGGCAAAAGAAGTTGGAATGGAATTTGCCTTTTTTGAGTTCCTTCGTTCATTCTATGTAGATAATAGAGGAATTATAAGAAATAGGTATCGTGAAATAACTAAGAAATATCTGGATTACAATGACAAGGAAAAGAACCCAGACGCATTTTTACGAACCCCACAGTTTGAAGCCTTAGAAATGTATGTGTTTGTAAAAGAATTTATGAATAATCAACAGATGTATCAGATGTTTGATGATTGGTCAAAGAGAAATGGTGTTTTTTCAGATAGGCGATTCTATGATGAAGCTGGACAGATGACATTATATGATGTTTATTCACCAAAGCAGTATCATGATTACTTTTTACAAATAAAGAAATATGCAGAAGATTACCCAAATTATATTTTTGCATTAACTATGGGACTAGGTAAGACAATTCTCATGGCTACCTGTATTTTTTATGAGTTTCTTCTTGCTTCAAAATGGCCTCGAGATGATAAGTATTGTCATAATGCATTGGTTTTTGCACCAGACAAAACAGTATTACAATCGTTAAAAGAAATAGTAACTTTTGATAAGAGTAAGGTTGTACCTCCGGAATATATTGGTGTATTAGATGCAAATATTAAGGTGTATTTTCTTGAAGATAGTGGAACCACATTAAATACATTAGATGGTTCCAAGTATAATATAATTATTTCTAATACACAGAAAATCATATTAAAGGCTCAGCATAAAGAAAAAAGTTCTGTAGACAAGTTGTTTAGTGATCAGATACCAGGACAATCCGTATTGGATGATGTTCTTGGAATATTACAGGAAATCAGTAACAACGATGATTTGATGTCAAATCAACGTTTTGAGAAACTTACCAGGCTTTCACAAATGGGTATTTATGTAGATGAAGCACATCATATGTTTGGGGCAGACTTGGAGAAGGCTTTGCACGAAAATGGTAAGGGTACTAGCCTGCGCAATACTATAAATGAATTGTCTAAGAAATTATCTAAGCATGGAAGTAAAGTGATTGCTTGTTATAATTTTACAGGAACACCATACGTCAATAATAAGATTCTTCCGGAAGTTATATATGCTTATGGATTGCAGGCGGCAATTAGAAATAATTTCCTAAAAGATACTAGTGTTATTGGTTATAGTAACGTAAAAAGCAAAGAATTCCTAAAAGCTGTTATTGCCGATTTCTGGGCAAAGTATGGTGGAAAAGAATATGAGGGATTAGCACCTAAAATGGCTATTTTTGGTGCAGAGATAGCAGAAGTCCGTGATGAAATCAGGCCAGTCGTTGAAGAAGTACTATCTGAATTGGGAATACCTCTTGATAAAATTTTAGTTAATGTTGGAGACGAAAAGATTACTAAATCTGAAGATATAAGAGATTTTAACAATCTTGATATAGCTGGAACAGCAGGCAGTAAGAAGCAGTTTATTTTGCTTGTTAATAAAGGTAGAGAGGGGTGGAACTGTAGATCATTATTTAGCGTGGCTCTTTTTAGAAGTCCAAAGTCAAAAGTTTTTGTGCTTCAAGCAACAATGAGATGCTTGAGAAAAATTACAGATGAACAACTAACGGCCACAGTGTACTTGTCAAAAGAGAATATGGATATATTGGATGATGAGCTTAAAAAGAATTTTAGAACTAGCATAGAGGAACTTGTAGTTAAGAAGGATAAAAAACGTAAGAAAGTTCCTGTACGTGTGAAAGAACCACCTAGAACATTGCGCATGAACAGATTGCATTATAAATATTCTTTGGAAACTAAGCATTATGATAGTAGATTATCGTTTGGTTTGAAAGAAATAGAAACAGAAAATTATGATGCAACAATGTATGTTAAAGAAGGACTTACAACTTCGTCTGTTGTGCGTGAAAGCAATATTAACTATATGGTTAGTAAATTAGCGTATACTGAGATAACGTTGGTGGCAGAAGTAGCAAAATATTTTCCTGATATCAGATGCACAGAAGTTGCTAGGATACTGAGGGAATCAGAAGAAGGTATTGATAAAATATTAGTAGCTGTCAATGAACATAATGATATTATTTATGATAAAATTGTGCCAACCATATTTGAGGCATTATATCGGGTTAACAAAGAGATTGTAAAAGAAAATGTTGATGTTAAATTACTTAAGAAGCCCAAAGAAGGTGGATATTATGAGTTTAGTGGAAATGAGGATTTGATTATAATGCAGAATTCAGAGGATTCTGTTGTTGTGAAAAATAAAGACAAGAGTTTTCACGCAGATACATATGTTTTTGATTCGAAGCCTGAGTTACAATTATTTTTACAGTTGCTTGCAAATGAGCATGTAAAACAAGCTTATTTTACAGGAATGTTTACTGCTGACCAGACAGATTTTTATGTTCCATATATTGATCCGGAATCGAATAGATTAAGGAAGTATTATCCAGATTTCTTAGTAAAAATGGACGATGGAAGTTATTTGATTTTGGAAGTAAAAGGTGACAATATGATAGATGATCCAGTAGTAAAGGCGAAAGGAGCAGCGGCAGAGGAGGTTGCAGTAGAGAGTTCAATGAAATACGAAATGCTTAAAGGAACAGATATTATGGAAGGAAAAGCAAAGATTTAGTTAAAACGGGTCTCATTCAACCTAAATTTAAAAGAATTTTATGATGGTTGGATGAGACAGATTGTGAAAGGAAACTAAATGTATGAACAAAGAATGGTTTTCAGATTATAAAGAGCAGATTTCATTAAATAATATGCAAGAAGCAAGAAATGTGATATTAGATAATATTGATAAGTTATGAAAGGGCAGCAGACACCATACTATTATGAAGGCGATGGACAACTTATTGCATTTATGCGTATTGGAAATGAAAGTGTTCCAGCAACACCTTCGCAGTTAAGAGAGTTGGTACTTCGTGGAAGTGGTGAAAGTTATGATAGTCTGAAGTCAAGATATGATTTTAACAATATGTCTTTCACAAAATTAAAATCGGTGTATAAGCAAAGAACGGGAAATACATTTGAAAATACAGATTATGAATCTTTTGGTTTGATTGATGAGAACGGAAATCTGACGAATGCAGGAGCAATTCTGGCAGATGAATCTCCGGTTCGTCACTCCAGATTATTTTGCACAAGATGGAATGGACTTACAA
>ULMV01037143.1_pt1 | contig 10661 bp, 11 predicted proteins | sample 1951751 | NCBI WGS metagenome assembly ULMV01 (sample SAMEA4835560, study PRJEB28245) | human gut metagenome | biome: gut microbiome; material: fecal sample | place: Denmark | collected 2008 | reverse complement strand
TAGCCGATATTTTCCCCACATTACATAATATTTCTTTATCATTAAATTGCAAAAATGCATTCAATTTTTCTACCCAATCTTTCATAGTCATAGCATTATGATTTTCTGCTTGTAATTCTGCATAGTCTAAATACATAGTTACAATTCTATTCAAATCTTTTAATTCCTTTTCATTTAAATAGTTTTTTGCAATATTCACATCATATTTATAGATTGGTCCATCAGGAGAATTTTTCCAGATTGATTGTTCTAAATGACACGTTTTCATTATTATTAGTTTTATCTATCTCATATTTATAATTAGAACCTATTTTTAAAATAAAGTTAATAACGTTTTCATTTATATTACCATCTTTATCTATTTCTCCAATTATAATTTTATCCACTAAATTTTCAAATAAAGTTTCATCAAATTCTTTTATATTTTTTTGTTCTTCAAATACTTTTTCAACAATATCTAGTTGCTTAATAATATTTTTGTTATTAAGATTAGATGTTTCATAATTACTTATCTCAATATTTATCTTTTTTATTTCCTCATTTATCTCATTCTCTTTTACAGTATACATATTTTTGTTTTCATAATCATCTAGTTTCATATCAATTAAATTAGACAATCTCTTTTCTAGTTTTTGTTTTTCTAGTCTTAAATTATTCAAAGTTTCTTTATTGTTATCTTCATCTAAAATATTTTTAATCGCATTAAATAATTTGTCTTTAGTCTTATGCTTTTCTTTAACTACATAATTATAAATTTGAATAAATATACTTTGTAAAATATTTTCTTCAATAAATATCGACTTATTACATTCTTCTATATTAGTTATTCTTTTAGAACAAGACCAATATATTTTTTTAGAACCATCTTTTCTTTTACCACTTGTTCTTCTAACAAAAGTATTTCCACAAATACCACAATATATTTTACTACTAAAGGAATACCTTTTACTAAATTTATTTCCATGTTGTTTGCCATCGGGTATCATTTCTTTACTTCTTTTAGAATAAATATCTTTTGCTTTTTCCCAAACTTCACGACTTATAATACCTTGATGATGATCTTTTGAATAATACTTTTCTTTTTCCCCAAAATTAATTGCTTTTTTATGAGTTAATGGACTAATTGAATATGTTTTCTGATTTATTAAATCTCCAACGTATTTTTCATTTCTTATTATTTGCCTTACTGATGATGGTGTCCATTTTCCGCCACGATTAGTTTTAACTTTTTCTTCATTTAATTTCTTGGCTATGGTATAAGAACCTATACCATCAACATACCAATTAAATATTTGTCTAACAACTTCTGCTTGTTCTTCATTAATTTTTAGTTTTTTAGTTTCTTTAATCCAATCATAACCATAGCATTTAACATTACCAACAAACTCTCCACGTTTCATCTTTGCTTTCAAGCCAAGTTTAACATTCATAGATAATGATTCACTTTCGGCTTGAGCAAAAGCACTATAAAGAGTTAAAAACATTTCACTATCTAAAAGTAAAGTGTGTATATTTTCTTTTTCAAAATAAACATCAATATTGTGTTCTCGAAGTAATCTAACATTATTTAAAGTATCAACTGTATTTCTAGCAAATCTTGAAATGGACTTTGCTATAATAATATCTATCTTTCCACCTAAAGCATCATCTATCATTCGTTGGAATTCTGTTCTATTTTTAACTTGAGTACCACTTATTCCCTCATCAGCATAAACTCCTACAAATTCCCATTCAGGGTTAGATTTAATATATTCGGAATAATGTTTTATTTGTGATGAATAACTTGTTAATTGTTCTTCACTATCTGTACTTACTCTTGCATAAGCACATACTTTCTTTAGTGTTTTTTTAATGGATTTTTCTGTTGTTTTGAGATTAGCTGCAATAATCTCTACTTGTGCCATTTATACCTCACTTTCATAATCTATTTTTTATTGAACTTGCAACACGTTCTCGTTAATATTATACTATTTTTTTGTTACTTCGTAAATTCATTAATAAAAACTTTGTATTTTATCTTTTAAAATGTAATATTGCTTTTCAGTTATCACATTTATTTTTAATAATTTTAAAATGATTGATAAATTAATTGTCTTATCAATAACATTATCTATTTCTAATTGTGTTAAATTTTTTTCTTTATTATCATCTTCTTTCAATAAGCATTTCTCCTTTCTTTTTTAATTTTTATACTTCTTAAACATTGCTAATCTCAAATCCTTTCCATTTTTAATTCATAAACAATTTATTTAAATTCACTCAATAATTCTTCCATTTCTTGTAATTCTTCTTTTGATGGTGGAATACTCTCACATCTTTTACCATTCCAAACCATAACACCATCAGGATCGTATCTAATATGTGGTGATTTTCTACCTTTTGTTATTTCATTTGGATTATTAGATATATCAGTCGTAGTAATAAAGGTTTGTATTTTATTAAATTTATCTGTATAAGTGTTTAAATAACCTTTAACAAATACTTTATTACCCTTAATAAAATAATCCTTATAAGTGTTATATAATTCTCTTGATATATTTAAACTAACATAAATATTACTCTTTCCATTTAAAGTGTATTTAAATGAGGTTAAACCATATTTAATATACTTATCATTTGTATCAGTAATATTATTGATAGTACCTGATATTTTAATTTCATTATAATTTATATCTTCATAATTCATTTATCAAATCCTTTCTATTTTAAATATTTAAATTAAATTATATTTAAATATTTATTTTATTCTTTTATTTATACTTTATTTTATAGTAGAAAAATACTTCCATATTAACTAGCAATATTCTGCTACACCTATGGAAGTATTCTGCCAAGTAGTATTATTTAGATAGATTATTCGTTGTTGATTTAATACTTTAATTTCAATTAAGTTTTCTCTTTTTAATTTAGATATTGCTGATGTGATAGTTCTTTTAGATACTTTAAGTCTTTTTGATAGATAATCGTTACTTGCAAAACAAACATTGTCATTGTAGTTTAAGGAATATATTATGCCCATTAGTAGTTTTTCTGTTGAATTTAATTTCTCATTTTCTAAAACAGGATCTGGAATTATAATATATTTGCATTTCACATTTATAACTCCATATCTTTTTCATATTCTTTGGCTTTTTCACTATAAGTTATTTCTTTTGTATTATCATCACAACTAAAATATAAATAATCTCCTGTTGTATCAACTACTTTAATATTATTACGATTCACTAAATAGATTTTAAATTCATTGATATTAAGATTTTGTTTTAAATAATCTAAAATATAATATTGTGGTATTGTATTCACTTGATTTTTCTGTATTTCCTCTTTGTTTAGTTCTCTCATTCACATCTCTCCTTTCTCTTATTTTATTTACACAACAAAAAAACTTGTATCATCTACAAGCATAACTACTAAAATTAGACAAAGTTATCCCTGAAACTTTATTTTAAATCCTGTCCCATCGGATTATATTATTTGAAATAACACATAAGCATTTATTCCTTTTTATTCTTATACTTCGTTCTTTGAATTATGTCTTATTTCAAACTCGTTCATTCTATTACTAGAATAGGTACTAACATAAGCCTTTCATCTTACTGTACCTCTTATAACTAACGCTTTTTGGCAATTTAGTTAAGTGTTATTGTGTACATTCCTGTTGCATACTCTTGATACACTAGATACTTTAATTCTTCTAATATCTCAAGACTTTTTTTCAAACCCTTATTTTTAATTTTAATGGTTTGTTGTATTTCCCCTATATTTATATCTGTGATAATTCTATCAAAACCTTTTGTATAAATATATGAGTAAATATATTTTGTTTCTTTTGGAATTCTTTTATCTTTCCAAATCTCTTGTGGTACTTCTAGGTGTTTAATTCTCATTCATTTAATCATTCCTTTCATTTTGTCTGTTTTTTCCGACAAATACATCTTAACATCATAATTACTATATTGTCAAGAAAAACCGACATTTTTGTTGAAAAATGTTTTTTTATGTGGTAAAATGGGAGTATCAAAGGACATAAAAGAGGTGTTTTATGAGTAAAGAACAAGAATATGATTTAAAACTTATCTTACTTGCTGGTCGTGAAAAGAAAGGTTATTCTCAAAGAAAATTAGCAAGAAAAATCGGAATACACCACTCTTCTTTAAATGATTTAGAAAATGGTAAAATTAAAAAGATAGATGTTGAAGTATTAAGAAAGATTGCCGAAGAATTAGATTTAAGTTTAGAATTACTTATGAAAGCAGCAGGTTATAATCAGGTTGCCTATATGTTTAAACAAAATGGTAGTTCATTAGATAGCAAATCTACAAAAGACTTAAAAAATTTAATTGAAGAATATAGATTATCTCAAATGGATTTATTAGATGATTCTTATCAAAAAAGAAGTAATGTTAGGGATTGTCGTACTAGATTACATAGTCTTATTATAAAATTAGAAAATTATGATATTTATAAAGATATGTGGACTATTGAAAAAATTACTGAAGAATTAAAAGAGATAAATAAGGATCTTACTAAAAGTGCTAAAAAATATGACTACTCTAAATTACCTAAAGATAAATCATAAGAAAATAACCTTTTTGCTTTTACGTTAGTATTAGCAATTAGGTTATTTTTATTAAAAAGACATGGCACGTTTTGCGAGTTTACTCGTGAAAGTGGCGATAGTCTTTTTCTTTTTATGAAGTCGTAAGGTAAATAAAAAGGCAATAACTATACTTACGATAGTTTGTAATGTTATTGCTTAAATGGGGTTTCAAAAGGGAATCTCCCTTTGCACACATCGTTATTGGCTTTGCCAATATCGGAGGGTGTTTCCTAGTCGTCAAGAACTAGGTTTTATTTCAGAAATCCATTAGTTATGAAATTTCTTTCAGATTTTTGTAAAACTAACCGTTATTTAATTTTATAAATTGATTTTTTATTTCTTTCATCAACAAGTCTGTTAAATTCATCAATATCATAAAATTCTTTAATTGTATCAATAAAATATTGATTATGACATCCCCTTATATTTACTGAATAATTATATGAATCCACTAAACGTATCAGTATTTTATCTTTTGGAACATTAATATTTATCAATGATTGAATCATCTCTTTTAACTCATTCTTATTGTAATCTTCCTGTTCCCATTTCAATCTATAACGAGTATAAAATAAGCTATTACAAATAAATACTTTGTTCATATCTAAATTACGAGCTAGTAAAATATTAGGATAAACATCGTTATACATATTAGTATCATTAAACTTTATTTTATTTTTCTTTATAAATCTAGTTAGATATATTCTGCAACCAAAAAAGTATGGAAAAATATTTCTATTTATAATTTTATTTTCAATTTCACTGTTTGTCCCAACATAATCATCAACATTTTTTTCTTTTTTATTATCACTGTCTTCAATATAAAACGAATTTGATTTAATCATTTGATAATTATTTTCCAATAATTCTTTAGTAATAGTTTTATTAAAAAGATCTGGATTTAAGTAATCTAAATTATCTAATAACATGAAATATTTTGCATGGACTTTTGACATTATATAATTATATGCTCTACCATAAGTATTAATTTTCTTTGGTATTATATTAACATTTATTCTTTTATCATTTATTTTGAAATTTTGATTATATAAATAAACATTTAATGTTATATCATCTCTATTACTCAATATTTCTTGTATCCACTTTAAATCAATTTGTCCTTTATATAGCAATATATCTATTTCAAGATTTGTTTTATTAGATAATTCCCATCTCACTGTATTTAATAAAGAATTAGCGGTATAAATAATATACATAAATAAGATTGATATATTAGCATTGCTATTGCTATAATTTATTGCCCACATAATTATTGATAAAATATTAGAAAAATTAAATAGATACCATACTTCCTTTTTTCTCATTATTAAACAAATATATGCACTAATACTTAAAATAGTAGTTGTAGCATCTAAATATGGTTGTGTATCTTTTAATGATGTTAATATTAGCCCATAAACTAAAATAGCCAATATAATCAATAATAAAAATATCAATTTTTCTTTTAAATTAAATGACAATACTTTTGCAGTAGCAGTTTCCTTACTCGCTCTAAACCATGCAATTAATCCTATTATACAACATGGGCATGAATAAAAAACATTCATCATAAAGTCACCATATAATCCATTTTGATACGATACTATACCATATACAAAAGTATTTATAATACCAAATAAAAAAGCAATAGATAAGCGACAACCATTTAAAATCACATATATAACTCCCATTATAGATGCAATAATTGCAAGCATGCTATTATTTGTATTAATAGATATAATCGTTATTCCTATTGTACATAAAATTAACCAAACTATATCAAAAATTCTTAACGATTTAAGTTCTAATTTAAACTTATTTAATAATTTATTTTTCATAAAATCATTTCACCTCCGTTGAATTAAAATTTGAATATTTATATTTATTATAGATAACTTCTAATTTACTTAGAAATTTTTCACCATATAGTTCTTGAATTTTATTAAAATACTTATCTTTAGATTCTAAAATATCTGAATTCCATTTATGGCATAAGCATAATAATATTCTATTTTCATCAAATGAACTATCTGCCAAAACAACACCACCAATTTCAGGAAAAATCGTATTTGGAAATAATAGTTCTCCATTTAATGAAGACAATATCATTGCATTAGATGATGAGCTGTTTAAATTTTGCATATATAATTCAGGGTATCTGCTTTCAATATTAATATCATCTAAAATGATAACGGTACCTTTATGGATATTATTTTTCAAACATAATAAATCCAAAACCTCTCCTGGTATAAAATGTACAGTATCCATTATTATCATATCGAATAATCCAATATCATTAGATACATCAGGAATATATTTGCCTTTTATTAGTTTAAAATTGGTTAAATCTAAATAATTAGAAAGCTCATAAATTTCTGAGCCAATCTCAGGCTTTCCTTTTTTATAAAACGCTATTGTTTCAGAGTCTATGCTTACTAATTCAGTTTGTAAATTTAATTCTTTTATGCAATTTAAATATACTGCTGTTGATCCACCTGTGGATACACCTATTTCTAATACTCTTTTTGGCTTATATTTTTCTATCATACCGCAAATCCAAGTTAAGTTCTCATTAGATAATGATTTTTGACTCTTATTTTTTAATTTATCTAAAATATATAAATATGAATTATTCATGTTTATTTCCTTTATATTTCAAGTAAACATATTGTGTTAATAAATAGGAATTGCTTGAAATAAATTTTTCTAATTCTAAAGAGTCCATTTCAATTATCTTAATGTGTTCAAATTCATCTAACTGTTGATTTCTATGTTCATCATTACTAGTTTCACCATAAAAGATATAAACTTTTCCTTTGCTATTTCCTACATTTTGATAATATGAACCCAATAACTTAACATTGTCTTTTTTTAGAGTATACCCAGTTTCCTCATTTACCTCTCTAATCCATGCATCATAAGAATCTTCTAAATAATCTTTACTACCACCTGGAAATTCAGTATTATACCTATCTATTCCATATCTATACTGATTAACCATAATGTATTTATTAATCGATTTATTATATAAAACACCTATAACATAATCACCTTGATCATAGATATAAATTTTATGTAATTTTTTAGCAAGAGCATCGTATTCTTCATAAGATCTGATATTGCCAATTGGAGAAGAATACTCAATTTCTCCCCTTTCTTCTGTTTGATATCTATCCGTCCAAGATCTATCATAATCTCCATTAACATGTCCATTAAATGAAAATGGTTGTTCAAATTTTGGAAGTGATATATCGTGTCTCTTAATTGTTACACCTCTATAAATATCTGCTTCTATTTGCCCAAATAAACTTATTTTTTCATCATATTCTAGTGTATCTAAAAATTCTGATATGTCACATAATTCCTTTGGAAATCTTGGTGTTGGTTCAAGAGTTGCAAGACGTAGATGAAATTTATCTTTATACTTATCAATAAATTCATCTAAATCTTTTTTATTATCTAATCTGCCCTTATACATTAAGGCTGATAATGATATATCTGCTGTATAATCTTTTTGTTCTGGTAACTCTGTTTGATTGTAATATGAAATATTTATACTATCTAAATACTTATCACAATCTTTTAATATTTTAGGTTTTGCATAATTTGTAGTTATAACTGTTTTAAATCCATATTCTTTACATGTTTTACAAATCCAAACTATATCAGGATGTAAAAGTGGTTCTCCACCTAATATACATACCTCTTTTATATTATTCTCTTTTGCAGTATCCATTATTTTTATAAAATTCTCTTTTGTAATGTCTTTACCAAATTTTCTATTTTCATCAAAACAGAATGGACAACGTCTATTACATCTATTGGTAACCATAACATGAATAAATTCATTAGTTTTAATTTCTTTTCTAAACATAATAACCCCACCTCAATGCTTTATTATACACTTTTTCCGCCATTTTTACACTAGTTTTTATCATTCTCATCACTCCCTCTATATTTGAATAGTATAGCAGGTCTATGTCCTCCGCCTGTCTTCATTTTACTTGTTTTTTCAACCTTATTGGCAATTATTCTTCTAAAAGCAGGATCTAATAATTTTTTATTTAATATTACTTCATAAACCTGTTGTAATTCTCCTAAAGAAAAATATTTTGGCATCATATTAAATACTATATCAGTATATTCTATTTTATTTTTTAATCTTGATATACCACTTACTATAACTAATGGATGATCAAATGCTAAACTATCATTTTCCAATATTTTATATTGATATCTATCGGTTGTCTTTTCTTTTAATATTTTTAAAATCTTAAATTTAATTGTTTCGTTTCCATTATCTAATGTTACATCAACAATCTTTTCATCTTCTAAAACCATTACATTAAACCAAGAAGCATTTTTAGATATTTCTTGATTTAATGTATTTTTATCAATTAATGCCATATAAGAAGTAGATACAACTCTCATTCTAGGATCTCTATTAGGATCTCCAAAGGTATATAGTTGTTCTAAATAGATATTTTGAATATTTGCTTCATTAGCAAGTATTCTTTTAGCTGAATCTTCTAAATCCTCATCAATATTTACAAATCCTCCTGGTAAGCACCATTTGTTTTTGAATGGATAATTGTCTCTTTTAACTAGCAAAATGCTAAAAAACTTCTTATTTAATTTGCGATAATTTTCTTGGAATCCATCTGACACACTAAATATTAATATATCAGTCGTCATAGATAATTTTTCAAATTTACTTGGATCATAATCTTTCAAAAAATCTTCTTCGGAATTATAATTTTTCATCATACACCTCTTCTTCATAATTTATTAAGAACATATTGTAAAATTTAAACAAACTCTTTCATTTGTTTATAACATTTTATTAAAAACAAATAAATTTGTCAATGGTTTTTTGTTTATTTTGCTTATTTTTATTTATAAACTTATTTCAAAATCATCTTTATCTTTTTCGTTATGAGATTTCTTATTAGTTTTTAAATAACTAGGAACTCCTGCATAATCAAATAATTCATCTTCTTTAGTAGTACCTTTTGATATTTTAACAACATCATTCATATCAAAATCATTATTATCAAAATAATCTTTTATTTCAGTTGTAGTAGCCTCTTTTGTAGGTTCATTACCAATTTGTAGTAATTTCCTAAAAAAATGTTTTATTGCACCTAAAATTGCTTTTAAATAAGTTTTAAGGTTATTATTCTCTTTTGTTAAGCTTTGATTTCTTGTAGTAAGTGCTTTTACTTCTCTTTGTAGATTATTATTTTCTTTTTCTAATGTTTGATGGCTTTTACTAAAAGCATCTACTTCATTAAATAATTGTTCCATTTTAGGTTGAAATTCCATAACTTTTTTAGTTTCTTTTATTACATTTTGCATACTATCAAAAGTATCTTTTCTAATCTTTACATATTCTTTATCTATTAAAGTATTTTTAGTAGTTTTCATTTTTTCTTCAAATTCATTCATAGCATTGTCAAGATTCTTATTGATAGTAGTCACTCTATCTTCATAATATCTAGTTGTTTTCTTAAATTCTTTTATTTTAATATGTTTTCTATCACTGCCTTTAATTCCCCGTTCTAGTTTAAATCCAGCTTCTCTTAATCTTAAATTATAAACATCCTGTAATTCTGATAAATGAATATTATCTCTAATATATTGTTTTTTAGAGATAGTAAATCTTTCAGTATTTGTCCTTTTATCTAGTTTCTTAACAAGTGGCACAACTACACAATGAATATGTGGTGTTTTTTCATCTAAATGGACGACACTATGTAAAACTTGTTCTTTTGTATAACCTAAATCATTATAAACAAAATCCATACAAGTATCAGCCCATCTCATTATTTCATCTTTACTCATATTATCAAAGAATTTATGAGTTGCTGTAAACATTAATTCATCTGCAACAACACTTCTAGATTTATTTAACATTTCAGTAAAAGTCTTTTTTCTATCATCTCGTTCAATTTTCATTCGCATCTGATGCTCTTTCTCATAATCCTTTACAAGCAATTTAAAACCCTTAACATATTTGTCTGCTAAGGGTACTAATTCAATATTATTTTTAGTTAATTCT
>ULMV01038891.1_pt1 | contig 10733 bp, 10 predicted proteins | sample 1951751 | NCBI WGS metagenome assembly ULMV01 (sample SAMEA4835560, study PRJEB28245) | human gut metagenome | biome: gut microbiome; material: fecal sample | place: Denmark | collected 2008 | reverse complement strand
GCGTCCTCCGGACAGCTTGATAAGCAGATTCATAAGCTTCTTGTTTACAAGACCTGTGAGGATATCGGCAAGGCTTGGCGCACTTCCCTTTTTTACCGTTTCACCGTTGTACCCTGCATTACACATATCAGCCTTGATTCTATCTATGTACGCAATAAGCTCCTTTTCGCCATATTCCGGCATGAAATCAAGCTCCGCCTGAACCCTGCTCTTTCCGGCATCAAGCGCCGCCACCGCATAACGGCTCACTTGAAATACCGGTATTCCGGATATGCCGTTGTCGGTGAGCTGAAGTTCTCCGATATCTGAAGCCACACACCTGCCATCTATCAGAAGTCGTATTCCTCCCTTGGCGCGGACTCCTGAGATTTCCTTAAAAAAGCTCTCCTCACACCCTAGCGCCACAAGCGCCGGCAGAGGCTTTATAATGTGGTGTCCGAAGCTTCGTGCTATATCGTATCCAAGCACTGAGTTGGATTTACCGGTGCCATGCGTGTTCCCTGCCTGTTTTCCTGCCGTGCAGGCGCCCTGAGCACACACGCCTCCGGCAGCAGAGCCAGTAGCCACAATAAGCCTTCCAGCCGTGCAGGATAACCTGACAGGCTGCGCCACATCGCGCTCCTTGCCACAGGCAACATTCTTCGCCTTATCGTTCCTGTCACCTCCGGCTTTTTTGCCGTCCTTCTTACCTCCGTTCTTTTTCGCCTCAGCTCTGCGGTTCTCCTCCTCAATGTCCCTTATATTTCCCGAAATGACGAACTCATCGCCGTTCTTCTTGACAGAGGCTATCTCGCAGCCGCATACAAGCTCCACACCGTACTTTAAAAGGCACTGCCTGAGGCAGTCAAGTACGGAGGCAGCCTGCTCACTGTATGGGTACACATAGCCATCCCTGTCGCGCACAAGCATGCCCTCATCCCGGAAAAAACCCGTGACAGCCTCAGAATCAAAGCGGCTTATCACTCCCAGTATATCCGCAACACTGCCGCTGTCCGTGTGATAACAGCTATCATCAAGCTTATAATTGGTAAGGTTACACTTGCCGTTTCCGGTTGCAAGTATCTTTTTTCCGGGTCTTGCCAGAACCTCAAGAAGTGCAACCCTTATACATCCGCCTTTTCCTTCTCCACTGCCTTTTTTTGCCGCCTGTATTGCCGCCATCATACCGGAAGCTCCGGCTCCAATCACAACAACATCATATTTCATGAAGTGTGGTCCTCCAAAAATTCGTATAATTCTTCCAAATCCTTAATCTGCATCCCGACATATATCTCGCGCTGCAGCTCAATAGGTAAATCCGTTACCTTTATATCTGTGTAATCATATATCGTGACAAAATCCTCATAATACACCACAACCCGTCCATCAAGCGCATACAGGATAAAATTCTGCGTTGCACTGTAGGTAGGCGCATCATAGCTCTTCCTTACCACAATTCTGTCTGGCGAGAACTCGACAAGGTTTATAGAACTCAGACCCCTGTCCACATCGTCCTTATCAGGTTTTTCCATGTACCTTCTCAGGTAGTCTGTATACGCCTCCCTGTCAAGCCCAAGAATATCTATCGAGGGAATGACTGTTGTCTGTGCCGATATATGATTATTTATATTGTACTCCTCTATTATCAGTTCGGTATCGCGTCTGATTACACTCTCATCCGCCGCAGCCGCGGCGCGCATCTCATAATAATCGTTCGCCGGCTGTTCCACCCTGTTTTTCTTTGTAACCGCATAATAGCCGATGCAATAACAGGTCACAAATAATGTTGTAAGAGTAACAAAGCAGATAATATACAATTTCCGCATTCTGCACATCCTTTCTGCAAATTGCATTTATTGAATATTGTCTGCTTTTTTTAATTATTTTATTCTATCACCTGTAAAAAAATATGGTATCGAGTCAAAGAATGGCATTGAAAGCTCTCCTTCATTCTTATCCTCCAGGTAAAGCATTCCATCCCTATCCATAAACTCACCTACGAACTGACGGCATATTCCGCAAGGGTACGCATACTCTCCTGTAGAGCACACAACCGCTATCGCCTTGAAATGTCTGGCACCTTCGGAAACTGCCTTGACCGCCGCCGTTCTCTCCGCACATATTGCAGCACCATAAGATGAATTTTCTATATTGCAGCCGCCGAAAACTCTCCCATCATCCGTCAGAATGGCCGCTCCCACATTAAACCTTGAATACGGAGCGTAAGCATTGTTCATGTATTCTTTAGCCTTATTTATAAGTAATTCTCTTTCCGTCATATCAGCCTCCAAAAATATTTACTTTAATTAAATCAAAAATCTGTACAGTGACATGCAATATACACCATATCATTCAACATTCTAACCGCGTGTAATTCCTATAGCCGCAAGGATTTCCTCCTGCCCCTTCTCCATCACTGCTGCCTCCTCCGGTGTCATGTGGTCATAGCCGAACAGATGAAGCATGCTGTGTGCAGTGAGGAAAGCAAGCTCACGCTTAGGCGAATGTCCATACTTATCCGCCTGCTCATATACCTTTTCAACAGAAATAACAATATCCCCTAACATAAGCTCTCCGCTCTCAGGATTGAAGCAGTCATCTCTATCCTCTAAGAAATCAAACTGCCCTGCCTCCTCATATTCAACGAGAGGGAATGAGAGCACATCCGTAGGGTTATCAATATTTCTAAATTCCTTATTGATGGCATGGATTGAATCGTTATCCGTGAGCGTGACGCTGACCTCTGCCTCATATGGACAATTTTTATAATCCATAGCCTGATTTATTACAGCTTCAATAACCCTCTTATAATCGAAATCAAAATCGACCTTGGTCTCCTCTTCTATGGCAATTGTCATACTTAAAACCTCTTTTCATATATCTTTATTGTAGTATTCAGCAGCCTTTACACAGCTATTTTTTCTGCTTGTCCGCCTTTGTCCGCTTTATTTTCGCCGAAGCTCCTGATTTATCAGCACTCACAGTCTTATTCCCACCGTCTGTGAGCTTTCGATTCTCATATTCATCATAGGCCTTTACAATCTTCTGCACAAGAGGATGGCGCACAACATCAGAGCTTGTCAGCCGGCATATTCCAATCTCTTCCACATTCCTAAGAACCTTAAGTGCCGTATCCAGGCCACTTGCCTGATCATGCGGGAGATCCTTCTGTGTAAGATCGCCTGTTATCACAACCTTCGAACCGAAACCTATTCTTGTTAAAAACATCTTCATCTGTGCCGGTGTTGTATTCTGTGCTTCATCAAGGATAATAAAAGAATTGTCAAGCGTTCTTCCTCTCATATACGCAAGCGGAGCAACCTCAATCAAGCCCTTTTCCATATTGTGCTGGAAGCTCTCAGCGCCCATAATCTGATACAACGCATCATAAAGCGGTCTGAGGTATGGGTCTACCTTACTCTGCATATCTCCCGGAAGGAAGCCTAACTTCTCCCCTGCCTCTATGGCAGGTCTTGTCAAAATAATCCTGTTCACCTCATTATTCTTAAAGGCATTTATCGCCATAGCCATTGCAAGATATGTCTTACCTGTTCCCGCAGGACCCACTCCAAAGACAATCATTCTCTTCCTGATGGCATCAATGTACTCCTTCTGACCTATGGTCTTAGGCTTAATCGGCTTTCCAAGCACCGTCCTTGCTATGACATCCGCATCAAGCTCCGACAACGCCTCCGCCTTATCCTCAAATGAAAGGCTCAGGGCATAATCAACATTCTGCTCCGTAATCGTATTTCCTCTTTTCGACAGCTCAAGGAGCTGTGCAAATACAGAAGCAGCGTGCTTTACCGCACCCTCAGCCCCCACAAGCTTAATCTCACTGTCACGCGCTATGATTGTGACCTTGAGGGTTCTCTCTATCTTCTTGACATAGGCATCACAGCTTCCGAAAATGTTACTGCTGTGCTCTGCAGGTATATCCAAAACATTCTCAATTATACTCAATCCCAACATCCTCCCTGCCGCATTCGGACTCTATGACAAAAACGGTGCCCGACATCTGCGCTTGATCATCGTTAATTGTTATTGTAACATTATTTTCTATAATTTGAATACCCTTTTCTTGTAATTTTTCTAAATAATGTGAAAATTTTTCGTTTAATACTGCTTCTAACTCCTCATCCGAGTAGACCGCCTCCGACATGGTGTACTCGCGATGATATGTCGTGTCCGCACCGAACGGAAGATAGAAATTCTGATAAACACATAAATTGCTGCTGCTTGTTACAATATCACTATAGACATATTCTTCCCTGTACACATCCAAATCCAGCGTTCTGTTGAAGGCGCGAAGCCTTACACTTTTATAACTATTCCCGGTGTATTCTTTCTTTATGTATTCGCGCGAAAGCCTGTCATCGTATGCAAGCTCCACGAGAAGCTTAACCTCGCCATCCGCATACACAGCTTCCTTTTTTACCGGCTCAGATGACTCATTATATGTCGTTACTATTCCGCTTATAAGCACATCACCCTTCTTTACGGTGTCTGAGGCTTTCACAACCGGAGTGCCGTTTCTTGCCACTATGCTGTACACAATTCCATCATACTTAGATACTATATCCGATGGCATACCAGTGGGAACCTCTATAACCTCATCCGTATTTTCCCTTATATCTATGTCGAGTGACGTTCCATGTATCGCTGCTGATACCCATATTATGTCATCATAATCCCTTCTTATCTGTGCCTCAAGTTCTTCACAGTCAATATCACTTATCCGCGTTCCATAGGTAATTCCGTTCTCCCTTAGATAGGCATACAGCGTGTCGTCTGAGTTCATATAATTCCCATCCAGTCTTATATTCCATATAAAACGCCCAAGCACCAGCAGTACTGTCATAAACAAAATTATTCCGGCAATAAAAAACCGGTGGCTCAGTACTCTCCTGAAAGCAAATGGAAAACCCACTTTTTTTACCAGACGTATATGTGGCTTTGTCTTTCTTACAACAGGCTTTAATCTGTAATAATCCTTAACTGATGTGGCAAATATGCATTTATCCTTATCAGGGTACAACCTGTGTATCAGTATCCCCCTATTAGTGCACAGATTAAAAAAACGCTCTGCGCAGAGCGAATCCACCTCCAGCACCGTATAGCCGTTAAACCACAATGCTCCCATAGTCTCCCCGCTTTTCTGATTTATATTAACTGTATAGCTTTAAGCTGTCCACGAACCATTATTTCCCCATCGCCATAATATTCCACATGCAATTTTTCACCTGTCACGACAAGGAATCCTTTCCTCACCCTGAGTTTTATAAGCTCAGTACTTAACTCTTTCACAGCCTCAACACCTTCGACAAACAACTGGCTGTTTCCAACCATGGTAAGACTATACTCTTTACAAACCGCATCACCGGGAATAAACATTGCTTCTAAGAGCTTTTCTTTACTTCTCATACTCACCTCATGCGGCATAATCCTCACAAATATAATATGATGTGTAAGGCAAAAGTATGAGACAAAAAAATATGACAGACGCATAACACGTCTGTCATAAAATACACTTGTACTTCATCAACAATACTATTGACTCAATATACAATTATTAGTTGAACTTACGCTTTCTAGCAGCCTCTGACTTCTTCTTACGCTTAACGCTAGGCTTCTCGTAATGCTCTCTCTTGCGAATCTCCTGCTGGATACCTGCCTTAGCACAGTTTCTCTTGAATCTGCGTAATGCACTATCTAAAGACTCATTCTCTTTAACGATTACATTTGACATAGCTCACACCTGACCTCCCTCCAGTTGTAAATTGTGCTTCAACTGTTTGGGTTTTTACGCACATTAGATATTATATCATAAATTTTCTGTACGTCAACCACTTTTTTTATTTTTGTAAATATTTTTTAGAGCTGCTCCTCCAAGGTCTTCTTAGCCTGCTCTAAAGCGGCATCAATTCCTGCAGGATTCTTACCGCCTGCCTGTGCCATATTAGGACGTCCGCCACCGCCGCCGCCTACCATTGCAGCACATGCCTTTATGATATTGCCTGCGTGAACGCCCTTCTTTACAGCGTCATCTGTAGCTGTGACAATGAGGTTGACCTTGTCTGCGCCCTGTGACGAAGCAAGGACGACAACACCTGTTCCAAGCTTCTCCTTGAGGGAATCGCCAAGGTTACGAAGCTCATTCATATCTACGTCTGCAACCTTAACACCAAGGAACTTCATTCCCTTAACTTCGGCAACATTGTCCATTACATTTCCAAGTGCATCGTTGGCAGCCTTAGCCTTCAAAGACTCATTCTCAGAAGTAAGTGCCTTAACCTCTGCCTGAAGATGTGCAATCTTGTCATTGACAGCGGCAGGTGTACACTTAAGAAGCTTAGCTGCCTCCTCAAGCTGCTTCTCAATATCCTTATAGTATGCAAAAAGTCCATCCCCAGTGAGAGCCTCTATTCTTCTCACACCGGCAGCTATGCCGGACTCAGATAAAATCTTAAATGCTGTGATAACGCCTGTGTTGGCAACATGTGTACCACCGCAGAATTCCTTTGAGAAATCTCCCATGGAAACCACGCGGACTGTATCGCCATACTTTTCACCGAAAAGAGCCTTAGCTCCGGTCTTTTTAGCGTCCTCAATGTTCATAACCTGTGTTACAACGTCAAGGTTCTCAGCTATCTTCTCATTTACAATAGCCTCAACCCTGTCAAGCTCCTCCTTAGTCATCGCTGAGAAATGTGTAAAGTCGAAACGAAGTCTGTCAGGAGTAACAAGGGAGCCTGCCTGCTCTACATGTGTTCCAAGCACAACACGGAGTGCCTCCTGTAAAAGATGTGTTGCACTGTGGTTCTTAGCTGTAGCTGCTCTCTTAGCCTCATCAACCTTGAGTGTAACCTTGCCGCCAATACGGAAGGTTCCGCACTCAACAACACCGACATGTCCGATTCTTCCACCCTTGAGCTTAATGGTATCAACTACGTTAAAGCTTGCTCCGTCAGCGGTGGTTATTGCTCCGACATCCGCTGTCTGTCCACCCATTGCAGCATAGAAAGGTGTCTCATCTACGATGATTGTTCCCTCTGTACCCTCAACAAGCTCATCGACAAGCATTGTATCTGTTGTAAGCACTGATATGACAGAATCATGCACAAGTCTGTCATAACCTACGAACTTGGATGTGATTGCTGTATTGATAAGGTCATATACAGTTGCGTCAGCTCCCATATAGTTAGTCTCGGTTCTCGCATTTCTTGCTGTCTGCTTCTGAACCTCCATAGCCTTCTTAAAGCCCTCCTCATCGACTGAGAAGCCCTTCTCCTCAAGAATCTCTGTGGTCAGGTCTACAGGGAATCCATAAGTATCGTAAAGCTTGAATACATTCTCACCGGATAAGATTTTAGAGCCGGACTTAACAAGCTCATCCTCCATATCTGCAAGGATTGCAAGTCCCTGGTCAATAGTCTTATTGAACTTCTCCTCCTCTGTTGTGATAACCTTGAGGATGTACTCCTCCTTCTCGGCAAGCTCAGGATAGCCGTCCTTGGACTCATCGATAACAGTCTTTGCAAGCTTAGCAAGGAAAAGTCCCTCTATTCCTAAGAGTCTGCCGTGTCTTGCGGCTCTTCTTAAAAGTCTTCTGAGTACATAGCCTCTGCCCTCATTAGAAGGGATAATACCATCGGAGGTCATGAAGGTGACCGAACGGATATGGTCGGTGATAAGTCTGATGGATACATCCTTGTCGGCATCTGTCTCATACTCTACACCTGCTATCTCACATATCTTGTCGCGGATAGCTTTCATTGTATCGATATCGAATACTGTATCAACATTCTGGACAACAACCGCAAGTCTCTCAAGCCCCATACCTGTATCTATGTTCTTCTGCTTAAGCTCTGTATAGTTGTGATGTCCGTCGCTCTCGAACTGTGTGAATACGTTGTTCCATACCTCCATGAAACGGTCGCAGTCACAGCCTACCTTACAGTCCGGCTTGCCACAGCCATACTTGAGTCCTCTGTCATAGTAAATCTCTGAACAAGGACCGCAAGGACCTGCACCATGCTCCCAGAAGTTATCGCAGTCACCATTCTCATCGCGGTAGAAACGAGTAATCTTCTCAGCAGGCACGCCAACCTCCTTATTCCAGATATTGAATGCCTCATCGTCATCTGCATATATTGATGGATAAAGTCTGTCCGGGTCAAGTCCTATAACCTGTGTAAGGAACTCCCATGACCAGTTGATAGCCTCTCTCTTAAAGTAATCTCCGAATGAGAAGTTACCAAGCATCTCAAAGAACGTAAGATGTCTTGCTGTCTTACCTACGTTCTCGATATCACCTGTTCTGATACACTTCTGGCATGTTGTAACTCTTCTTCTCGGCGGAATCTCCTGTCCTGTAAAATATGGTTTAAGTGGTGCCATACCTGCATTGATAAGTAGAAGACTCTTATCATTGTGTGGTACCAGTGAAAAACTGTTCATACATAAATGTCCCTTGCTCTCAAAGAAGTTAAGGTACATTCTTCTTAATTCATTAACGCCATAAGGCTTCATGGCTACATCCTCCTAAAAATAAGTAAAATAATATTATTGCAAACCAAAAAGGCCTGTTTCCAAGCCTTTCCGGAAAACATATCTTGTTATCATCCGCAACCGGAATAACCGTCACCAAAATCTTCGTATTAACTTAATCACTCCGTCTTATTATCTGTTACATCAGCGGACTCTGCCGCGACTGCAGCCTCCGACGCGACCTTGGCATCATGCTTAACACGAAGCTTACCGCCTAAAATAACGGCGCATACTATAACTGCCATCATAAAAAGAGCAGTAAGGATTTCTGTGAATACGTCATTTCCTAAGGTAAAAATATCTGCTGTCCCAGATGCAGCAACAACCATATTCCATGCCATAGCCAAATCCTCCTTGAACTTATTATTACCAGACAGCACTAAAAATTACTGCCTGCAATTAAACTTAGTGTAGCACATTTCAAAATATCGGTCAAGGTGAAGTTCTATTACAATGACCAGTTTCCCGTCTCCTCGAAATGCTTTGCCGATTCCGTCGCCTGGCTGATTATGGACTTCTCATAGCCAAGCAGTCCAAGAAGCTTTATCGCATTCCTGCTCGTTGCGCGCCCTTTCATAAGCTTGTAGCTGAACTCAACATCGTTGTCCGTGATTTCCTCGGTGAAATGATAGTTGGAATAATATCTCTCAAGTATGCCTGTGAGCTCGATGTCATGTGTTGCAGCAAAGCATATCGTGTCGGCGCATGAAAGGCCTTTAAGTATCTGTGAGGAAGCGGCAATCCGCTCTACAGTGTTGGTTCCCCTTAACACCTCATCGATAAAGCATAGGACAGGATAATCACTCTTGTCTGCCGCCGCATCCATGATTCTCTTGAGCGACTTAATCTCAACCATATAGTAACTCTCGCTTCCAAGAAGATTATCCTTGAGAGCCATCGATGAGTATATTCTGAATTTTTCTGCCCTGTATGATTTTGCCGTCGCATATCCAAGCGTCTGTGACAGCAGGGCGCATATTCCGACCGAACGCAGGAAGGTTGATTTTCCCGAGGCGTTTGAGCCTGTTATGAGCACACTCTTATCCGTTCTTATGGAGTTGGCAACAGGCTCATCGATTAGCGGATGATATAGCTCCTGAACGTCAAGAACCCTTGCGCTGCCGTCCGTGAATTCAGGTTCACAGGTATACTGAAGACTCTTCTTATATGACGCCGCCGCGATAAGCGCGTCAAAATACCCCAGCCTGTTATATAACATCCATACAGCATCCTTTTTCCTGTTAAGTCCATTCACAACGAAACAGAACTTGATAATGTCAAGGTGTGTTATCATTCTGATATAATCCAGAATAAATTCAAGCACACCGCCCCTGCCTGTAGCCATAATCCATGAGAAGCGCCTTGCCCCATCGAACTCATGCACAAGCCCCGAAAGCTCCTCAGAGTATTCCTTAATCCCGGCAATATTGCTTTTGAGTATGCTCTGTGCACAGGCACACATCGAGAACACCTGCTTGATACATACGAAATACACCTCAATCTCTGCCTTGAATCTGAAATAGGACACCACATTAATTACCATCATGCCTATGACCGCCCACATTCCGATGGCGATGTTGACCGTGAGGCAGTATACAAGCGCCGCCGCAAACAAAATAAGCATGATAAAATGCGGCACAGCCGATACCGTCTTGCATTCCCCTATGCTCTCTATATAGTCGGCAACGGACATCTTCCTGCTGTAGCCGAAGCCAGAATATATCATTGAAAGCTTCGTGCGCTCGTTCTCATGCTCCGTAAAATAGTCGATGTGCTTCTTTCTCCTTCCAAGCTCCTCATCCTCCACAATAGGGGTTCTCAACATACTGTACAGTGCCTCCTGTCCAAGTGAGGACGCGGTGCAGTCCATCTGCTTATATACAGCATCCATATTGAGGTCATTCCATGTGATATCATCAATGACATTTAAATCATCGTCATTCTGCAGAAAGAAGCCGTGTGATATATTCTCAAATTCCTCATAAATATATTTTTTATCCGCCTTTTTTCCGAAAGCACTCCTCAGCTTCCTAAGATTATTCTGCTTATTCTTGTACGCCTGATACAAAAAATATAAAATAAGTGCACATACAGGCACTCCGAAATATAAAACCCAGTCCATCGTCGTCATTATGTTGTCCTCGTTTCATGCAAAATTCCTATAAATTAAAATACCATGATGTTGGGGTCAAAACATGTGCTAT
>ULMV01033120.1_pt1 | contig 10777 bp, 8 predicted proteins | sample 1951751 | NCBI WGS metagenome assembly ULMV01 (sample SAMEA4835560, study PRJEB28245) | human gut metagenome | biome: gut microbiome; material: fecal sample | place: Denmark | collected 2008 | reverse complement strand
CAGATGGCGCAGTTGAATCTGGAAATAGTATAACAGAAAAGCCATGAATCGAGGTACTGTAAGAATGCGTTCCATTGTCAGCCGCTGTGCTGCCCTGCTGTCAGGCGCTTTCCTGCTGATGAACAGCGTTCCTGCTGCTTTTGCAGAAGAGCCAAACACAATTGTTCAGAAGGAGGCTCACACCATGCAGACGTACCGTCAGATGCTCACAGAGCTTGCACCGGATGCTGTTTTTGCGCGGCAGGAGGGTGTTTCCTACCCGACGTTTCAGAAGTACACCTACTATTCACGCACGGCGCATCGGGATACCCCGGTCAACGTGCTGCTGCCGACGGATTACGATGAGCAGCGTACTTATCCCGTCCTGTACATTCTCCACGGCTACTGGGACACGCAGGACTGGATGGCGCGTGATGCAGTCGGACTGAATGTCATGCTGGGCAATCTCTGGGCATCCGGCGAGGCAGAGGAAATGATCGTCGTTCTCCCCTACATCTTCTGTGACCAGGAGCTTCGTTCCTGCACAGGCATGAACCTGCGCAATTCGCTTTGCTATGACAATTTCGTCAACGACTTGACGGCAGATTTGATGCCCTTTATCCAGCAGAATTTTGCCGCTGCGACGGGGCGCGAGCAGACCGCTATTACCGGCTTTTCCATGGGCGGGCGTGAGTCTCTGTTCATCGCCCTGACGCATCCAGAGTTGTTCGCGTGGGTAGGTGCAGTCGCACCAGCCCCCGGTTTGACACCGATTCCCGGCTCTGCTGATCATCCGGGGCAGCTTCAGGAATCGGAGCTGACCTTCGGAGACACAAAGCCGGAGCTGCTGCTCATCAGCGCTTCCCGCGCTGACGGTGTTGTTACGTCCGCACCTTCGGGCTATCGACAAGTTCTTCAGCTCAATGGTGAAGAGCTCGTTTGGCATCAGCTGACAAATACACAGCATGACCATACCAGCGTCAAGCCGCACTTGTACAACTTCTGTCGAATGATTTTCCGCCGCGAATGACACGTTCCGTCGTAAAAACACCAGCAGTACAGTCATTCGCTTGCAATCAGCCGCATTTCGTCCTATAATAAAGGCGAAATCCACCAAAAGGAGTGTATGAGCAATGAGCAAGCAGAACATCGACTGGAGCAATCTCGGCTTCGGCTATATCAAGACGGATTATCGCTACGTTTGCCGCTACAAGGATGGTCAGTGGGACGAAGGCGGGCTGGAAACCGACGCAAACATCACCCTGAATGAATGCGCCTGCGTCTTCCAGTATTGCCAGGCGTGCTTTGAGGGCATGAAGGCGTATTATACCAAGGACGGGCATATCGTTTGCTTCCGCCCGGACATGAACGCCAAGCGCATGGCGGACAGCGCCGCGCGGCTGGAAATGCCGCCCTTCCCGGTGGACAAGTTTGTGGACGCGGTGAAGCAGGTCGTCGCGGCGAATGCGGATTTTGTGCCGCCGTATGGCACGGGCGCGAGCCTGTACATCCGCCCGTTCATGATTGGCACGAACAGCGTCATCGGCGTGAAGCCCGCGATGGAGTTTGAATTCCGCATTTTCTGCACGCCTGTCGGCCCGTACTTCAAGGGCGGCGCGAAGCCGATTGCCATCAAGGTGAGCGATTACGACCGCGCAGCCCCGCACGGCACGGGCAACATCAAGGCAGGTCTGAACTACGCCATGAGCCTCCACGCAATTATGGAAGCGCACCGCGAAGGCTTCGCGGAGAATATGTATCTTGACGCGGCAACCCGCACGAAGGTCGAGGAAACCGGCGGCGCGAACTTCATTTTCGTCACCAAGGACGGCAAGCTGGTCACGCCCAAGAGCGACTCCATCCTGCCCTCCGTCACCCGCCGCAGCCTGCTCGTCGTGGCGGAAAAGTACCTGCATATGCCGGTGGAAGAGCGCGAGGTGTACTTCTCGGAAGTGCCTGATTTCGCGGAATGCGGCCTGTGCGGCACGGCGGCGGTCATCAGCCCGGTCGGTCTGATTAACGACCACGGCAAGGAGATTCGCATTCCCTCCGGCATGGACGAAATGGGCCCCGTGCTGACAAAGCTGTACACGACCCTGCGCGGCATCCAGCAGTGCGAAATCGAAGCGCCCGAAGGATGGATTCTCAAGATTCAGTAACGGAAAACTGCGCAAAGGCACAATAGTTCGCGCAGCAAAATCCGAAAGAAGGATAAAAACAGCCTGTTGACGAATTCCGCAGGCTGTTTTTGATTGCAATCAGAACAAGTCCAGCATGTTATCCAGATAGATTTCCTCCCGCACTTTCAGCTGGCATTCCGGCTTCGTCAGGTAGTACAGCAGGAATTCCAGCACCAGCGCGCTGCCTAACTCGCGCCCCTCAATCTTGAAGTTCTCAAAGCCCATCGGCAGGTACGTCCGCTGAATATCCGCCACCCCGATAAAGCCCGGATTTTCCATTGCCTTGGTGAATCGGTAGCCGCCCTGCGCGCCCGGTGCGTGGCAGCGGTGCTCGTCGCCGCCTTCGCCGAGGTTCTTCCGGCTGACGGCTTCGTAGCACGCGCGGCGGTCGCGGCAGCCGAAATAGCAGCACTCATTGCAGAGGAACTCCACCTTGTCCTTTTGCCCCTGCGGCAGGGCATTCAGCTTCTCCAGCGCGTGATTCAGGCGGAAATCCGGCACGACATAGCGGAATTCCGCTCGTTCCAGTTCCGCCTGCAAGTCGGGAAACGATGTCAGCACCTTCGTCGTTGAGGACACGAAATACAAGTTCGGATACGTTTTCTGCAAATAGCGCAGGAGCAAATCCGAATGGAGAATCACGCCGCCATTCCCGCCTTCATTCAGCATCCGGCAGAGCGCATTGCAGCGCGCATCACGCAGATGCTCCGTGCGCAGGAGGGAGTTGCTGAACGTCAGGCGCGGCGAAATGCCGTAATCACGCATCAGCGCCAGCACATCCCGCGCACTTGACTCCCCCGACCCGACGCGCCCGCCGCCCCACAGGCAATCCGCCGGTGCGCCGTAAATCGAGCCGATGTCGCACCAATCATAGAAATATTCCGGATGGTTTCGGTAGAGCGGCAAAAATCGGCAGTACAGTTCGTAAAACTCGAACAGACCGGGCAGGTGATAGTGGGCGATTGTCATGTCTGCTGCCCTTCTTCCGCCGTCAGCAGCCAGTCTTTGCCCTGCCAATGCACTTGCATCTGCACCTTCTTCCATCCCTCCGGCAGGCGCGGATGCAGCGTCGGCTTGCCATCCTCGAAGCGCAGCCCCAAGAAGCCATAGAGCAGCACCATATACGCGCCGCCCGCCGCCGCCGGGTGCGTGCCGCCAATGTACACCAGCCCCGCCCACTGCTTGCCGCCGCCGACAATATCCGCCTCGGCGGATTTCAGGAACAGCGGATACGCTGCCGCCGGACGCCCGATTGCGCACGCGCACAGGGCGTACATGCACGCGGACAGACTGCTGCCATGCTCGGTTCGCGGCTCATAGTAATCATAATTCGCGGCGATGATGTCCGCCGGGTACTGCCCCAGCATGTACAGCAGGGCAATCACGTCCGCCTGCTTAATGACCTGCGTCTGCGCCGCCACGCCATACGCGCCGCCCCAGTATTCGCGCGGGTCAATCAGGCGGCTGCGCACCTCCGGCACGAGTACGTTTTCCAGCTTGAAGTAGCCGTCGAACTGCTCAATCAGCCCGGTTTTCGGGTCAGGCGCTTGATGCTTCAAGTGCTTCGCGGCATCCGCAAAGTGCATCAGTTCCGCTTCGTCCGTCTCCGGCAGGTACTTCCGGCAGACCTCCACCGCGTAATCCAGCGTCATCCGCGCCATTTCGTTGGTGTAGGCGTTGTTCTTCACATGCTCGTGGTACTCGTCCGGGCCCATCACATCCAGCAAATCATAGGTGTCGCTGAGGATGCGCTTGGAAATCAGGCTCATATAGAACCTTGCGCATTCCAGCACGACGCGCGCGCCGCCGCTTTGCAGCAGCGAATCATCCCCCGTGTACTGCGTATATTTCCGCAGCCCATACACGACAGCGGCACTGATGTGCACCTGCGTATCGCGGAAGAACGTGCGCATCGGTCGGCCCGTGAACACGTCGGTAACGTTGTAGTCCGTGCAGGCATCCTTGCCGCCCTCGACGCTCTCCCACGCATAGAACGCGCCCGCATAGCCGTAGGATTTCGCCTTGTCCAGCGCGCCCGGCAGCGTCTGCACGCGGTATTCCAGGCAGTGCCGCGCCACCTCCGGCATACACGCCAGATAGAAATCCAGCATGAACATCTCCGTATCCCAGAAAATCGCGCCCTTATACGTCTGCCCGGACAGCCCGCGCGCCGCCACCGACAGCGCCGCCCGATGCCGCGGCGCGATGCTCATCAGGTGGTACATCGAATAATTGACCGCGAACTCCGCGCGCTCGTCGCCTTCAATCGTCACCCGTGCTTTCTGCCAGAGCGCCGCCCACGCCGTCCGCTGTTCTTCGCGCAAAGCATCATACGCCGGGGCATTTTCTGCCGCTTCCATGGCGAATGCTTCCGGTTCGTCACCGTCGCTGGTGGTGTACACCGCGGCGACCTCATCCAGCTGCCACGGCTGACCTGCCCGAAGCGCGATTTGCGCCGTCCGAACACCGCCGTGCGTGATTCCGCCGTCCGTGCAGCTGCACCGGAGCGCCGTGCAGACGCGCTGATGGTCATCCGTTTCGCCGGTCAGGGCGACGACGCCGTCCGATTCTGTCAGCGTCAGCGTCTCATAATGCGGGCCGTGGATGTCCCAGACGTTTTCGTCCACGCCGAACGCAATGGTGACGACGCTGTCATGTGTCGCCGTGATGGTCACGCGCTGTGCGAGCAAATGCACCCGCTCCATCGCGCAGAACCGTTCCTGCCGGATGGTGATTTCGCCCGCATCCGCCTTGAACGTGCTTTCGCGGGTGAACACACCGTCGGCAATATCGAGCGCGAGGCGGTGCGATGTAAGCCGATCGGCATTTTCCGGCAGCGACACGCCTTTCACGGCGACATACAGCGGATTCGGGGCATTCAGCGGCTCTTCCCAGCCCTGCCCTTTTTGGTGGTGGATGCCCGCGAGGTTGACGGCGGTCATCTGCTGTACGCCCGCTTCGCCAATCGTCCCGCGAACGCCCATATACCCATTGCCCGTCAGGAAGCGGTTGCCGTTATCCGCGTCCTGTGCCGGGTCAAAGCCCGTTCGCTCAATCACCGTATTCATCCGTGTATTCCTCCTCATGTTCAAAACTTCCCTCCATGCGGTATTCATGGAGGGAAATTCGCGGCTGCACTGCGCTTTTCCTGCTACGGATTGCAGGTTTTCGGGTGCGGAAATTTCGGTTCTGCGCATTTACCCTACATACTCCAGCAAGTCCGACAATTTCCCCAGATGATACGTTGCGCGCGCATCCTCCTTGGCGTCCCCCATGGCGGCGCAGGCAAACCCACCCGCTTTCGCGGCTTCCACCCCTGCATGGGCGTCCTCCACCACCACGCACTGCTCCGGCTTCAAGCCCAGCATCTCCGCCGCCTTCAAAAACACCTCCGGGTTCGGCTTCGAGTGTGTGATGCAGTTTCCATCCGCCACCGCGTCGAAAAACCCATCCAGCCCCATCCGCTCCAGAATGAACGGCGTGTTCTTGCTCGACGAGCCAATCGCCAGCTTCAAACCGCGTGCGCGCAGGGTATCCAGCGTACGCTTCACGTCGCCGGACAAATCAGCGGGTGACATTTGGTTCAGCAACTGCCGATAGCGCGTGTTTTTCTCCTCCGCCATCGCGTTTTTCTCATCCTGCGAGTACGCCTTGTCGCTTTTTTCGAGGATGATGTTCAAGCTGTCCATGCGGCTGACCCCGCGCAAAAGGCCGTTGCGTTCGCGGTCAAAGGGGATGCCGAGCCGATCCGCGAGCGCCTTCCACGCGCGGTAGTGGTACTCGTCGGTCGAGCAGAGAACGCCATCCAAATCGAAGATAATGCCTTGATATTGCATCGTGATTTTCTCCTATCAGTAAACGCAGATTTCCGCTGCCTGCGCGCCGTCGGTGCGGGATGCGGAATTCATTGTGAACACAACCTTGACAAAACTGGCTTCCACGCTATCGAAATCAATGCGGATGCGATTGCCCGTCGCAGGGTCGAATTGGTACTGCGTGGCGGGTGCAACTTCGGTAAAGTTCTCGCCGTCCTGGCTGACGAAAACGGCGATTTTCTGAATGCGCGCCTCCCAGATGGCGGATGGATTCAGGCAGACCGCAATGGTCGAGATGGTATGCGTTTTGCCCAGCACGATGAGCATTTCCGCCGGGAATCCTTTGCTTTCCCAGTAGGTATCGGTTTTGCCGTCGTTGACGTTTCGGCTGACGTACACGTCGGTATGCGCGCCGGAAATGACTTCCTTATTGAGCGCGAAATTCTCCGTTTCGGGGAGGGCGATGTACTGGTCAGCGGGGTCAGGGAAGCACGCCGGGCGCTCCGCCTTGGTCTGGTCGGGCGCGGGGACAACGGTCACGATGGTGGGAATTTCTTCTTCCGCCTGCGTCAGAAGGGGCAGGCACGCCAGCGACAGGGCGAGCATGGCGGATACGACAGAACGCATTTTCATGAGCGAAATTTCCTTTCTATAATGATGGTGGGTGTGGTGATGCGGGTGGTCGGTCGCGCCCATTTGGCGCGACAATGTGCAAGTGGTCGAAAGAGCAAGTTGGGGGGCGCGTCTGAGGACGCGCGAAATTACAACCGCTGCGCTGAAAGCGCTTCGCTGTTCAGCGCTCGTGTGGCAGAATTGCGTGCTTTTCCATTACTGGTTGCACGACAAACTGTTGGGGCGTTGCCCCAAACCCTACCAGAGGCGCTGCCTCTGGACTCCGCAAGGGGGAGCCCCCCTTGACCCCTCCGCGCGATTGAGTTGGTCTCACTCCCTTAATTCTTCCGCGTGTTTATCCTTTTTTCTTACTCCACCACTATCCCCTCACAATAATCATCATACCGCAGCTTCATCTGCTTCAAATTCGTCATCTTCTCCCCCAGAATCGTCACATTCCGCAAGGTCACATTCGTAATCCGATTCTCCTCCCCATACCCCGACAATCTCGACGCCGGCACTTTCCCATCCAGCGTCCGAAGCACCGTCAGGCCATCAATCAGCACATCATCAATCGACCCAAACTCATCCTTGACCGTCGACCACGCCGAATTTTGCAGCGTCATCTCAATCAATTCCTTATTATTGCCGTTATCGCCCTGCATGAAGGCGTTTTCGACGACGATATTGCGGTAGACGATGGCGTGCACATACGCATCGTCGCTGTTATGGATGCTGATAACGGGCTTATGGAAGTTATACAGCACGGTGATGTTCTCAAACAGCACATCGCTGATTTCGGGGTCAAGCGTCCAGCCCTTGTCGGTTTCGTAGCCGATTTCCATGGACTGGGCGAGGTCCGTCCACACCTGCATGTTGCGGAAGGTGATGCCCTTGGTGGAGCCGGAGTAGTTCTTGATGACGAGGCTGTCATCCCATGTGCGGGCGAAGCTGTTCGTCACGGTGTGGTCGGTGCAGGACTGGAAGGTGAAGCCGTCGCCATTTTGACGGCCAGAAATGACCTTGACGTTGTTGATTTCCACATGCTTGGAGGAGTAAGAATTGACGTTCCAGCAGTTGGAATTGGCGACGATAATGCCGTCGATGGTGACATCCTTTGCGTGATTGAGATCAATCGGGACGCGCGCATACGAGCCGGGCTGATTCCACGCGTCGTAGTCGCTGCCGTCAATGATGCCGCGCCCACAGATGCGGACGTTCTTGGCGTTATTGACGGAGATGATGGAATGCAGCACCGCGCCGCCGGAGATATAGAGCGTCTGCCCGTCTTCCAGCGCGATGGCGTCCATGACCCACTCACCGGAGGGGATATAGTAGACGTTCGGGTCGTCGGGATCAGGGACGTCGGTTTCCAGCGGATTGGCGAAGATGTGCAGCGCCTTGTTGACGTTATCGTTGAAGACAACGGTGTACTGCCCCGGCTCCGTAATCATGAAGGAAACTTTGCCGTCCTTGACTTCGGGCGTAATCCCCCACGACTGCGGAATGACGGCGGCGCTCTCCACTTTGTCCGGCAGACCGGGCATTTCAACCTCGATGCGCACTTTGCCATCGAAGTCAAAGTACGTCATAGGCGTGGTCGTCGGCTGGGTGTTGGCGTTCCAGATGTGTTCGTGGTTGACCATCACGTCATAGACGAACAGGGCGTTGCCGTTCGCGGTAACTTTCGCCGTCGCGGAGGTCGTCATCGTCTTCGGGCCTTCGTAGAGGGTCAGCAGCGTCGGATTCTCTTCGGCAGTCGCGGGCATCATCCACGCGGTCAGCAGAAGCATCAGCACAAGCATCAGGATGGGGGTGGTTCTCTTCATCGTTCATGTCCTCCTTGTTCGCCGCGGCGTTTCCAGTGTGTGGAAATCGTCCGCATTTAGTTAAGCGCTAAACCCATGCCATGATTATAGCAGGAAATTTGGAAATGTGCAATGTGCCTGAAGATAAAAATTTTCAGAAAAAGCCTCTTTTCCCCTCTTGACATGTGGCAAATGGTATGTTATAATCATGTCAACGATAGGTTGAGCGTTAAACCTATCCACCCGTCAACATCATAAAGGAGGTATCCCCATGAAGAAGTTCCTTGCTTTCCTGCTTTCCCTGACGATGGCGTTCGCGATGGCAGCTGTTGCGTTTGCTGAAGGCGAAACCTACCTGTGGGACAACTTTGACGACCGTGACCCGAATGCCAAGCCTGAGCTTGCGCCCAACGGCGCGCACCTCTGGTGGGACAACTGGGCGAACCTGCGCGCAAAGAATGAGGACGGCGCGTTGAAGCTCGACATGCGCCCCAAGGCGTATGACCCGGAAGATTACGACAGCGAAGACGACTACTACGCCCATGCCGCCGACTGGATGGCGAACTGGGGCGAAGCCGTTGATATGTGGGGTCTGGACGGCGTTTCCTACTGCAAATACCTGACCATCCGCATCAAGGGCGCGGAAGGCGGCGAAGAGAACAAGCTCATCATGGACTGGCATCCGGAAGACGCCAAGTTCTATGCGGCGCGCTTCTCTGACCTTGTGCTGGCGGACGGCACGCACCCGGTCATCACCACCGAATGGCAGGATCTCGTCATCGACCTTGAAGCGTCCGGCTTCCCGGGCATGACCAACGCCCTGCACATCCGCGCGTTCGCCAAGTGCGTCATCTACCTGGACGAAATCACCTTCTCTGAAGCCGTTGCGCCCATCGACGCTACCAGCTCCGAAACCATTCAGGCTGGTCTGACCGCGCCGGAAACCGGCAAGCCCGGCGACCTGCCGATTAAGGACTATCTGGCTGAACTGGAATAATTCCAAAACGTTCAAAAAGGGGGGACAGTTTCGGCTGTCTCCCCCTTCTTTTACGGATTTTTTTCCAGAAACCGCTTGCGAACAACTTCAAAGACTGGTATACTTTTTATGATGCGCACGGACTTCGCGGACTTCGTCCGTTCTCTTTGATCCGCGCAGATTACCACGCCTAAAACACTGCATAAAATGGAGCATCGCATGGTCACACTCAAAGACATTGCCGCCGAAGCAGGCGTAAGCATTACAACCGTTTCCAACGTGGTGCATAACCGCAAAAGCCGCGTTTCCGAAAAGAAGGTTGCAAAAATCTGGGAGATTATCGAGCGCGAACACTACGTTCCCAGCATGTCCGCACGCTCGCTGGCGAACGACCAGTCCGCCATCATCGCCATGGTCACTTACATCACGCCGCGCACCACCGGCAGCACCGTCAGCGACCCCTTCATGAGCAGCGTCGCCGCCAGCGTCGAGCAGCGCACCCGCGAAGCCGGCTACTACCTGATGCTGCGCTCCGCCGAAAGCGTCGCCGCGTTGGAGGGGCTGATTCACAGCTGGCGGCTCTCCGGGCTGATTATGACGGGGCTGTTTCAGGATTCGTTCTTCGATGCCGTAGCAAAGCTGGGCATTCCCGTCGTCCTCATCGACAGCTATGTGGACGACCCGAACATCTGCTGCGTCGGCTTGGAGGATGAAAAAGGCGGCTACCTCGCCACGAAGCACCTGCTGGAGAACGGCCACCGCGTGATTGCGTTCGCGTCGCCGCCGATTTCCCCCGCGGGCGTTATCGAACTGCGCCTGCAGGGCTATCGCCGCGCCTTGGCGGAATACGGCGTGCCGTACGACTCGGCGCTTGTCTTTACGCAGGAAATTTCCGTGCAGGAGGGCAAGAAGCTTGGGCATCAACTCAGCACACGTCCCGAAATCACGGGGATTTTCGCCTCGGCGGATATTCTGGCGGCGGGCATCATGTCCGGGCTGCATGAGTGCGGGGTAAGTGTGCCGCGCGATAAGTCGATTGTGGGCTTTGATGATCATTATATTTCGCAGCTGGCGATTCCGGGGCTGACAACGATTCATCAGGATTCGGAGAAGAAAGGCACTTTGGCGACGGAGATGATTTTGGCACAGCTGCGGAAGGAAGAGATTGCGCAGAAGAAGGTTATTTTGCCGGTGCACCTTGTGGAAAGGGGCAGCGTGAGGAATATCAAGATTTCAATCCACGCTCCCCGTGCGGGGAGCGTGGATTGAAATCCCTTGCGATTTTTGGCATATTCTGGAATTTTGTGTCGCTCCCCGTGCGGGGAGCGTGGATTGAAATAGTCACTCGTCAATCACATATACACATCATTCTATACGTCGCTCCCCGTGCGGGGAGCGTGGATTGAA
>ULMV01002355.1_pt1 | contig 10847 bp, 8 predicted proteins | sample 1951751 | NCBI WGS metagenome assembly ULMV01 (sample SAMEA4835560, study PRJEB28245) | human gut metagenome | biome: gut microbiome; material: fecal sample | place: Denmark | collected 2008 | reverse complement strand
CGGTTTTTGTATCATTTTCACATAACTGCTTGGGCTCATACCGGTACCTTTTTTGAAAATCTGGGAAAAGTACATGGGATTGTTGCCGCATCCGACAAGTTCAGCGACATCCGCGATCGGAACAGGATTTGATCCAGACAGCAGTTCTTTGGCTTTTTTAATACGCATTTCCGTCAGATAGGCAGAAAACTTCTGCCCGGTTTCTTTGACAAATTTCTTGCTGATATAATCTACATTCATGTAGAGCTCATGCTCTGCGATCCATTTTAAAGAAAGCTCCGGGTTTTCTATGTGATCTCTGACATAGCTTTTGATCTTATCACTGATCTCCCCGGTGGAGGAAGCAGGTGTTTTCATCTGCTGTAGACCGGTGAGCTGCTGTATCAGCTTTTTCCGGTAGACGTCAATATCTGTTTCCCGGTCGAGTGTGATCAGAAAATCAACTGCATCTACAATACCGAAGGATGGCAGGACAGAAGCGGCATTCATGATCAGGGAAGGTGCGATCTGTTTTAAAAAGCTGAGCTGCTGTATATTCTCAATCTGTGAAAAGAGGAGGGAAAAATCAGCATCCGTATTTTCCGTACTGTGAAAGATCCGATCAGCGCACGTCTGGATATCCCGCAGGATATTATCATAGTTGTTGATCAAAAGGACAGACTGCCCATTGTAATAGAAAATCTCCTCATAACGCCGGATCTGTGAGGTCAGCTTATGCATGGCAGCTTTCAGACCGGGGAAACTGCAAAGTCTGGCAAGCGGTGTCGTAGACTGTTTTGCAAAGGACAGCTCTGATAAACAGACAGACAGCTCCGTATAAGGATCAGCAGCAAAAGCCCGGAAAAACAGTACCATAGTGTTTTGGACATATAGAAGATGAAGACGGACACCGGGATAGGTCTCTTCCCAGAAAGCACTGATCTTTTCAAATGCTTCTGTACGGTTGTATGGATCCAGATAATATAGATAGCAGACTTCATAAGGCTGTTCGACACTGCCGAAATGCCTGCGGTATTCCGTGTAAAAGGTATCTTCCATCTCCGGTGTCAGATCCGAACCATGTGCCAGATAATGGTTGATGATGCTGATCAGCATACCTGTGTAAAGCTGGCTTTTCAGCTGGTCGTGCTCTGTAAGGATGTTTTTCTGGATCATACGGATCTGATAGTCCTGTTTGATCTCTTTGATGCTGTCAATGATCTGCTGTTCACTGCACGGCTTGAGCAGATAGTGGCGGACTCCATACTGCATGGCAGTTTTGGCATACTCAAATTCATTATAGCCGGATAAGATGATAAACTGCATGTCCTTGTTGATCTTGTGCATTCTTTCAATCAGCTCCAGACCGGAAAGACCGGGCATGCGGATATCTGTCAGGACAATATCCGGGTACAGATCCAAAATCATATTATAAGCCTCAATTCCATCTTTGGCGGTTCCGACAACTTCAATATCAAGTGCTTCCCAGTTAATAAAGGAGCGGATGGTTTCTCTGATTGTTTTTTCATCATCTGCAATTAATAATTTTAACATACTTTACACCTTGCTTTGTGGAATGATAATTTCTGCGACCGCATGGTCTTCATCGGTATTATAGAGCGTCAGACCGTAGTCACTGCCATAGATCAGCTGGATACGCTGGTGGATATTTAAAAGTCCGATACCGATGCCATGTGATTTCACGGATCCGTTTTCCAGTTTTTCCAGCAAATGCTCTTCAAATTGTGAACCGTTGTTAGTCACTTTGATATGGATGACACCGTCTACCGCATATCCTGTCAGAACAATATGACAGGTCTCTGTAATGACTTCCATGGCATAATTGATTGCATTGTCGATAAGCGGCTGTATGGTCATCTGCGGAAGCTCTGCATCAAGAATATCGGGAGAGATTTCTTCCTGATAGTCCAGACGTTCCTCATCAAACCGGATTTTCTGGATCGTAATATAGTCGTTTACGATATGCAGCTCATGTCTGACGGTAAAATTTTCGTTCTTGTTACTGAGTGTGGCGCGCAGCAGATCGCCGAGAGCCTGTACCATTTCGGAAATGTCTGTCGCACCGATCGCTTTGGCACGCCAGTTGACCGATTCGAGTGCATTGTACAGGAAATGCGGGTTGATCTGGCTTTCCAGTGCTTTCAGGCGGGCATCCTTTGTCAGGATCTCATTGACATAGTTCTGCCGGATCAGGCTCTGGATCTCCACGGTCATCTGATCAAACTGCCGGTGCAGGATCCCTGCCTCATCCACACGGTTAGCATAGGCTTCCTCTGAAACCGGAAGCGTGGATTCATCCTGGCCGAACTGCTTCATTTTATCGACGAGAGAGGCGAAGTCGGCAGTCACGGAGCGGATCATAAATCTGGAAAGAATAAACACAACCAGAATCGAAAAAAGCAGGATCCCAAAGGAAAGATATCTGGTGAGTCTGAGTGTATGTGCGATATACGTATAAGGGATCAGACAGATATAGTCCCAGTTGTTATTGGCTATCTTTCCTGTCGTACAGAAATAAGGTAAGCCGCCCAGTGTCAGAATCTGATAATTTCCATGCAGATCCTTCTGCAGCGTCTGAAGCTGTGAGGCATCCAGAGAGCGGGAGTGAAAGATCTCCTGCCCGTTTTCATACAGAATATATTGTGCAGAGCCGTTGTTTAAGATGGACTGGGTTGAGGAGCTGATCAGCTTCTCCAGATCCACGTTGACAACGACAGTACCGAGTGTTTCAAATTTCAGATTTTGTACCCGGCGGGAATCTCGACCCAGAAACAGCCCGTATGTATTACAGTAGTCCGTGATCCAGCAGGCATAACCGGAGTTTTCTCCCGCAGCCTGTATGACAGTGTCGCTGATGGTGTCGGGCAGTTCACTGATGGCAGCCTTATAACTGGAAGAAGTAAACTGCGGATTGTACAGGCTGATGTAGTTGATATCGTTGCTCTTGTAGTTCTGATAGTAATCGATCAGAGAAGAAGTTATCATATTATCTACATTCTGATCCAGAATATCGGAAGGTGGTTCATCCAGCAGGGAAATCAGATTTTTCCGGATCGCCTGACTGGAGATGATCGAATTTGTCATGGATTCGATATTGGCAAGCTTGGAGGAGATTTCCTCGGCACTGGAACTCAAAGAGCCTGACAAAGCCTGATAGAGCAGATTATTACAGGAGTGCATGAAGATAAAACTACCGATCAGGGAAGCCATGCTTGTCAGAAAAATGGCAAAAGCGGTAATGAGTGTTATTTTTATTTTTAAGGGCGCATTGCGAAACCACACTTGCAGCGGATGCTTTGTTTTGTGCACATTCTGACCTCTTTTCTTTTGGATTTATTAGCAGTATAGCTGAAAATAACCGGAAAAACAATTCTTCTTTTTTGGCAAAATCGGAAGTCGGATTTTTAAAGGTTGACCTCGGATTTGTATATATGTTTTTGGAAAATTCTACACTATAATAACACTTGTAAAGCAAAAGCAGCATTGCACAAGACAACAGCAATGCCGCAGAAGACCTATCACTAAGGAGGTAACAGATATGAAGAAAAAGTTTTTGAGCGTGGTATTATCCGTCGCAATGGCAGCTACTTTATTAGTAGGCTGTGGCAGTACAGGTGACAGCAGCAGTGATACACAGACACCTGCAGCAGAAGAGAGTACAGACACAGCAGCAGAAGGAACAGATGCTACAGATGCATCGGCAGAAAAAGGTGCCGATCCTGCAGACTACAAAGTTGTTATGGTAGTAAAGCAGTCCGATTCCTGGTTCGATGATATGGCAACAGGTATTGAACAGCTGAAGAAAGATACAGGCTTAAATGTATCCGTACAGGTTCCGGAAACAGGAGATGCAGCAAGCCAGATTTCTATTATGGAAGATCTGATCGCACAGGATGTAGATGCGATCTGCGTTGTACCTAACGATCCGAATGCGCTGGTACCGACAATCGAAAAAGCAAGAGAAGCAGGCATCGTAGTTGTAACACATGAAGCACCGGGTATTGCAGACAGTGTTGATCTGGATGTAGAAGCATTCGTAAATGAAACATTCGGTGAATTATTTGCTGAGAAGTTAGCAACAGCTATGGGTGGCAAAGGCAAATACGCAGGCTTTGTAGGCGGTCTTACAATGGAAACACATATGGCATGGTACGATGCAGCTGTTTCTTACCTGAAAGCAAACTATCCGGATATGGAAAATGTAGCAGAAGAGCCATATGAAGATGGTAACAGCGTGGAAGGTGCACATGATAAAGCCCTTGAAGTATTAAAAGCATATCCTGACATCGCAGGTTTCTTTGACTGCTCCGCACAGGGCGGTGGTATCTGCGAAGCATTACAGGAAAATGATCTGGGCGGAACAGTAAAAGTTGTTTCCCTTGCACTTCCTTCTATGTCAGCAACCTACTTAAAAGACGGTTCTATGGCAAACGGTCTTTGCTGGAGACCGGCAGATGCAGGCTACGCAGCATGCTATGCAGCTTACCTGATCGCATCAGGACAGGGTGTAGCTGACGGAACAGACTTAAAGGCAACAGGCTATGAAAGCATTTCCTTAGACGGAAACGTTGGTTATGGTAATGCACCACTTGAATTTACAGCAGACAATATTGATGATTACAATTTCTAAAACAAAGAAATAACGAATCCGGAATCTTTTGGAATAAGAAAGACTGTTCGCGTAAGCAGCAGTTTTTCTTATTCCTGAGGGAAACCGGGAAATTACATTTAACATTTGGGAGGCAGGACGATGGAACCTATTCTTAGTGCCAGTAATATAAGTAAATCCTTTATTGGCGTTCGTGCGCTAAACAATATTGATATTACGATCAATGCAGGGGAAATTCATTGCCTTGCGGGAGAAAACGGTTGTGGAAAATCAACACTTGTAAAATGCATTTCAGGCGTATATACACCGGATGAAGGAACAATACAGATAGAAGGACAGACCTGCGGGTCGATGACACCGATCGAAGCCATGAACCATGGTATTCAGGTAATTTATCAGGATCTGTCATTATTTCAGCATATGACGGTTGCGGAAAATATCGCGATCAGCAAGCTGAAATTTGAAAATACAAAAATAATCAACTGGAAAACTATCAAAGCGATCGCAAAGGAGCAGCTTGACAAGATCGGTGTGACCATGGATCTGGATGAGACAGTCGGAGAGATCTCCATGGCAAACAAGCAGATGGTAGCAATCTGCAGGGCACTTGCCCAGAATGCCAAGATCCTGTTTATGGATGAGCCGACGACAGCACTGACGAAAACAGAGGTAAGTCATCTGATGAAGGTCATGCTGGAGCTGAAGAAAAAAGGGCTGGCGATCGTCTTTATCAGTCATAAATTAGACGAAGTATTCGAAGTAGCGGATAAGATCACTATTTTCCGTAACGGTAACAAGATCGGTGACTTTAACAGCAGTGATCTGGACGAAAAGAGTCTTTCTTATTATATGACGGGAAGAGAAATTGAATATCCTCGTTATCACAGAACTTATAAAGATAATACACCAATTCTTTCCGTAGAGCATCTGACCAGAAAGGGACAGTACGAGGACATGAGCCTGACCGTCAGACCGGGTGATATCATCGGACTGACAGGCCTTCTGGGATCAGGTCGTACAGAACTGGCCATGTCTTTGTTTGGCCTGAACAAAACACAGGCAGGTGTGATCAAAGTAAACGGTAAAGAGGTCGATATCAACTCGCCGATGGTGGCTAAAAAATACGGTATCGCGCTTCTGCCGGAGGACAGATCCAGAGAAGGTCTGTTTATTGAACGTAAGATCAAAGAGAATATTTCTGCACCGATCATCGATACGATCTGTAAGAAGGGTATCGTGAACCGGAAAAAGGAAAATGAGATCGCAGAAAAATATGTGGAGGAATTGAATGTACGGACTCCATCAATTGAAACAGTTGTAGGTACATTATCGGGTGGTAACCAGCAGAAGGTTGTTATCAGTAAGTGGATCGCAACCAGTCCGAAGGTATTTATCATGGACACACCGACGGTCGGTATTGATATCGGTTCCAAAGCGGAGATTTACGAACAGATCCACAAATTTGCCGATGAAGGCATGGCGATCATACTGATCTCTGACGAAATACAGGAAGTCATGGCAAACTGTAACAGAGTTCTTGTTATGGCACATGGCAAATGTGTTGTGGAGCTTTCGGAAGAAGATTTAATGCAGGAAGGCGCTGATAAGCATCTGGCTGAGATCATCGGAAACCAGAAGGAAAAAGCGTTATCCCAGGAGGTGGCACAATGACTAAAAAAATAGATCCGTTTCAGAGAATGCTGCTGATCATTATTGTGGTATACAGTGTATTCGTAACGATCAAGAATCCGGGATTTTTCCAGATTCAGACAGTATTTGATATCATCAAAACCTCTTCTACGACAATGATCGTGGCAATGGGACTTCTGGTCGTTATGATATCGGGCGGTATTGATGTATCCTTTATGGCGATCGCTTTGTTTGGCAGCTATACGTCGCTTTATATCATGATCCAGACGGGCATCAATAATCTGGCATTTGCTTTTGCCGTTTCCATGGCGATCGGTGTTGTGCTTGGTCTGGTGAATGCGGTACTGATCAGCTGGCTGAAGCTTCCGCCTTTTATCATCACACTCGGTACGCAGAACCTGTTTCATGGTATCATGACAACCTTTATCAGTGATAAATCGTTCGGTTCCGGTGTGTTACCGGAGTGCCTGCACAAGTTTGGACAGGGAACCTTATTTAAGGTAGCCACGGCTAACGGTTCTACAGGACTTACCGTTTCGCTGATCCCGGTGCTGATCGCGGGACTTGCCACTTATTTTATTCTGCGCAAGACCATGATCGGACGTGGTATCGTAGCGATCGGTAATGACGAGGAATCTGCAAGAAGAGCGGGATTTAATCCTTTTAAGATCCGGTTGTTTGTATATGCTTATTCAGGAGCACTTGCCGGTATGATGGGTATTGTGTATGCAGCACAGGTAAATGCGTTGTATCCGAATAAGATGGTAGGTGATGAACTGATGGTTGTTGCGGCAGTTGTTATCGGCGGTACAAAGATCACCGGCGGTCAGGGCAAGATTTTTGGTGCAGTGCTTGGTGTACTGATTACATACCTGTTAAATTCCACACTGATCATGATCGGTCTTTCTTCTTCCTGGAACAACCTGTTCGTAGGCGCGATCCTTGTCATTGCGGTAGCGATCACATCCTATCAGGAACGGGTAAAGAACAGAAAGCATTTGATATTTACGGAATAGGAGGAAACGAGAATGAAAAAAGTGAAAAGCTTTTTGGAAAAAGATATCGATCTGAGTATTCTGGTTGGCCTGACTGCAGCGGTTCTTCTGATTGCGGCATTTGTATTCGGATCATCCATGTACTCAGCCAGAAATATTCAGTCTATGGCATTCCAGATTCCGGAGTTCGGCTTTCTGGCACTTGCAATGATGTTATCCAACATGGTAGGCGGCATTGATCTTTCAATCATTGCCAATGCCAATACGGTAGCTATTTTTACAGCTTATGTATTAAACGGTACATGGGCGTTCGGAACGCAGGGCGGCGCCAGAGTTGCACTTGCCGTTCTGGTTGCACTTTGTACAAGCCTTGTATTCGGATTGTTGAATGGACTGATCATAGCAAAAACTTCAGCACCGTCACTTGTAGCCACGCTTGGTACCATGACACTGATCCAGGGCGTTGGCATGGCGATCACAGGCGGTACAAGCGTAGGAGACATCGATCCGCTGTTTTCCTCCTTTGGAAAAGCAATCTTTTTAGGGCTTCCGGTGATCTTCTGGCTGTTTCTGATCGTAGCGCTTGTACTGGGACTCATTTTATCCCTGACGGGATTTGGGCGGAAGCTGTATTTATACGGCGGTAATCCGGTGGCAGCAAGATTCAGCGGCTTTCATAATGAAAAGATGAGTGTACTCGTATTTATGCTGACAGCTGTATTATCCGGTATCGCAGGACTGATCATTTTAAGCCGTGTCAATTCGGCAAAGGTTGGTTACGGTGATTCTTATCTGCTGCAGACGATGATCGTCTGTGTGATCGGCGGAATTGATCCGAACGGCGGAAAAGGTAAGGTCGGCGGTGTTGTGATTGCAATCATTCTGATGCAGGTAATGTCCAGTGCCTTTACGATCATGTCACTGTCCCCATATACAAAGAAGCTGATCTGGGGCATCATGCTGATCCTGGTACTCGGTCTGAACCATATTATTGCAATCCAGTCAAAGAAGAGTACCTTAAAGAAGAGCATGAAAGCACTTGCAGGTGCTGCAAAGTAGAAAGGAAGGTTTGTTATGAACGTAGAAGAAAAATATACAGAGCTTTACCAGACACTTTTGAAAGAACATAAAGAAGTATTTGAAAAACAGGATGTAGAGGAGCTTTCCAAATTTATGGATCTGATCTGCAAGGCAGACAGGATCTTCCTTATGGGTGTCGGAAGAGAAGGTATTTCCACAAGAGGATTTGCCATGCGCCTGATGCATCTCGGAAAAGAAACACACTGGATCTGGGATGATACGACACCGGGCATGCATCCGGGTGATCTGTTTATTGCCACAAACGGTTCCGGTGCGATCGGGCATATCACCTATGTGGTAGAGCAGGCAAAGAAAGCAGGTGCAATGGTAGCGGTTGTGACAGGCTCACCAAAACAGACATGTCCGCAGCTGGCTGATTTTACCTTATTTGTACCGGCGGCGGTATTTAACGGAACGGATGACAGAGCAGTACCATCCATCCAGCCGATGGGGAATCTGTTTGAACAGCATTTGTATATGCTTTTTGATATGATCGTTATGATGCTCGAAGAGAAAATGCAGGTATCTCATGCAGATATGGAAAAGAGACATCGTAACATCGAATAAATTCGTCCCCCTTTATATTTTCCCTTATATATTTTTGAAAAGGCATGCAAAGAAATCTTTGCGTGCCTTTTTGCAATAGCCGGTTTTGATTTAATAGATGGCAGGTGCTATAATCTTATTGCGATTACTGAAAATGATCGTTTGAATTGTTCTTGCATGGAGGAAATAAAGTAATGTCAAAAGACGAATATCTGATTACAGATGAGCCGCTTAAAGCGCTGACTGTTTTTGCAATGCCTATGATTCTCGGAAGCTTTTTTCAACAAGTATATAATATGGCAGATTCCATTATAGTCGGTCAGTTTGTAGGTTCTTCTGCACTTGCGGCTGTTGGTGCCTGTGCAGCGCTTACGAATGTTTTCATTTGTGTGGCACTTGGTGCCGGCGTCGGCGCAGGTGTGCTTGTGAGCCGTTATTTTGGAGCCGGAGATTATAGCAAAATGAAAACAATTGTATCAACATCACTGATCAGTTTTCTGATTCTGAGCATACTTCTCGGTGGCTTTGGTTTTGGCTTTTCCCGCCCGATGATGGAATTATTACAGACACCTTCGGATATATTGGAGGATGCAGTTTTGTATCTTCGCGTTTACTTTGTGGGATTTCCGTTTCTGTTTATGTATAATATCCTTTCAACGATGTTCAATTCGATCGGTGAATCAAAGATACCGTTAGGTCTTTTGATATTTTCTTCTGTTCTGAATATTCTTATGGATCTCTGGATGGTGGCGGGACTCGGTCTGGGTGTGTTCGGCGCAGCTCTTGCAACTTTGATAGCACAGGGGATTTCCGCAATGTTTTCACTTTTGATCTTTCTTTGCCGGATGCACAAATATAAAAGTCAATTTCATTGGTTTGAAGGGCGGGAGTTACATTCCATGCTTCGAATTGCCGTACCGTCGGTTCTCCAGCAATCCACAGTGTCAATTGGCATGATGATCGTACAGGCAGTCGTAAATCCATTTGGTACACAGGCGCTGGCAGGCTATGCAGCAACAATGAGGGTGGAAAATGTTTTTTCGCTGATATTTGTATCTATTGGCAATGCCGTATCACCATATGTATCACAGAATCTTGGTGCAAAGAAAAACGGGCGTATTAAAAAGGGCTATCACGCGGCACTGGTACTGGATCTGTGTTTTGCGGTTCTTGCTTTTATAGTCATTGAAACACTGCATACGCAGATTTCCGCATTATTCCTGGGGAAGGACGGAACTGCCCTGGCATATCAGGTGTCCGGAGATTACATGAGATGGCTGGGCTTCTTTTTCATTTTCATGGGGATCAAGATGGCAACCGACGGCGTCCTTCGCGGGCTTGGAATCATGCGTCCGTTTCTTATTGCAAATATGGTAAACCTTGCAATCCGCTTGTCAGTTGCTTTGGTTTTTGCGCCGCGCTTTGGCATTGCGTTTGTCTGGCTGGCTGTACCGGCCGGCTGGCTGGCAAATTTTCTGATTTCCTATGCGGCCCTCAGGAAATCATGGCCGGCTGCTCAAGAAACTTCTGCTGATAACACATAATCGGCAGAGATCCCGATCATTGCCATGACAGCCAATGCCTTTGCAGAAGACAGGAAAAGAGCATTTGATGCCGGCATGAATGGATACATAGCAAAACCGATTGATATTGAGAAGACGGAAAAGGTTATTCATCTGGTATTGAATAAACAGAAAAATGAAAAAAAGAAGCAGAAATGGAAGGAAAATGAAAGGAAAACGAATGATTGCAGGCATTCTGCTTGCGGGAATCTTAGCAGTCACCCTGGTAGGGTGTAAATACACAGATAACACGAAAGATGAAATCGAAAAGCCTGTTATTACCCTCGGCAGCGACAGCTATCCCCCATACAATTATCTGAATGAGGATGGTGTACCGACGGGGATAGATGTTGAACTTGCTACAGAAGCTTTTAACAGAATGGGCTATCAGGTGGACGTTGTCCG
>ULMV01020550.1_pt1 | contig 10871 bp, 10 predicted proteins | sample 1951751 | NCBI WGS metagenome assembly ULMV01 (sample SAMEA4835560, study PRJEB28245) | human gut metagenome | biome: gut microbiome; material: fecal sample | place: Denmark | collected 2008 | reverse complement strand
CACGGCGGTTAAAAATATCTTTATCATAAACCCGCGTCGTGATCCCAACGACAGCCGGACCAACTTCTTTGACCGCCTGTACAACAGCCGTATTTCTGATTGCCGGCAGCTCCTCCACTTTTTTCTGTTCTGTCTGTGGAAAGGAATAAGAAGATTCCGCTTTGTTTCCCTGCTTGTTTCCCGGAATAATATCACCGAAGAAACATCCCCCTATGAAACTGGTAATCAAAAGAACCACTGCCGCGGCCGCCAGTTTTTTCCGCCCTGAAGAGAACTTATCCGTCTGCAATTCTATATTTTTCCCCTGTTCTTTTAATTGTCTGTCCAGTTCTTCTCTGTCCATATTTATGACCTCACAATATTCAAAAAATATTTTACAGTGTTTTTCATTATATCATAAATGGTTTTCCCCGTTCCAAAAGCACAAAAAAGAGAATCCCCCGAAAAGGACTCCCTTTTATCTTATTTTGCAAAATCGATAGCCCGTGTTTCTCGAATAATAACTACCTTCACCTGCCCCGGATACTGCAGCTCCTTCTCAATTTGCTGGGCAATATCATGAGAAAGAATCACAGCCTGGTCTTCATTAACCTTTTCAGGCTTTACAATGACTCTGATTTCACGGCCTGCCTGGATAGCATAACAACTGGATACCCCCGGATATGAACGGGCAATATCTTCCAATTTCGTCAATCTCTTGATATAATTTTCAAGCGTCTCCCTCCTGGCACCCGGTCTAGCCGCAGAAACAGCATCAGCCGCCGCTACAAGAACCGCCTCTACGCATACGGCTTCCGTGTCGCCATGATGTGATGCAATAGCATTGATGACCTGCATCGGTTCATGGTATTTCTGCGCCAGTTCCACGCCAAGTTCCACATGGGTGCCTTCCTGTTCACGATCTACCGCTTTACCAATATCATGGAGCAAGCCAGCCCGTTTTGCCATATCCGCGTCTGCACCGACTTCCGCCGCAAGAATACCTGCAAAGTAGGAAGTATCGATACAGTGCTGGAGAACGTTTTGTCCATAACTCGTTCTATATTTCAAACGCCCCAGTATCTTAATCAGATCAGGATGCATGCCGCTAATTCCACACTGGAGTACCGCTTCTTCACCGGCCTCACGAATCGCTTTATCCACTTCTTTCTTTGTCTTTGCCACAACTTCCTCAATTCTTGCAGGATGGATTCGTCCATCTTTCACAAGACTTTCCAGGGACAATCTGGCAATTTCACGGCGAATCGGATCGAAACAGGACAGAATAACCGCTTCAGGTGTATCATCAATAATCAAATCAACACCGGTCAATGTTTCAATTGCGCGTATATTCCGCCCTTCACGTCCGATAATACGGCCCTTCATTTCTTCATTCGGCAGGGAAACTACCGAAACCGTTGTTTCAGAAACTGTATCAGCAGCGTTTCTTTGAATAGCAGCTGCTATGATTTCACGCGCTTTGTTATCAGAAGTCAGCTTGATTTCTTCTTCTGCCGCCCTGATACGGACCGCCTTTTCATGTGCCAACTCATCATTAACGCGGGCAAGAATCATTTCCTTCGCCTGATCACGGGTAAGATGTGAAATTTCTTCCAGCTTCGTCTGCTGCATAACACATAAATTATCCACTTTTTCTTTCTGTGCCTTCAGCTGGGTTTCCTTCTTTGCCAACACACTTTCCCGCTGTTCCAGATTACTGCTTCTTGCGTCCAAATTACTTTCCTTCTGAACCAGACGCTGCTCATAACGCTGCAATTCATCGCGGCGCCCCTTATGCTCCTGTTCTACCTCTTCACGGAGTTTATGAAGTTCTTCTCTGGTTTGTACAATCGTTTCTTTTTTCAGCGTCTCCGCTTCACGCAAAGCATTTTCTCTTTCTTTTTCTGCCGACGCAACAAGCTGTGCAGCTTTTTCTTCAGCAGAACCGATCCTTGCTTCGGCAATACGTCTGCGGAGTAAGTATCCTATACCAGCACCAATTACAGCTGCAATAATCCCTGCTATGATAACGTACAATAAGATTTCATCTTTCCCCAATTTTTTCACCTCTTTTCTTTATATATTTTAGTTTCAATTGGAAATAAACACTAAAAAAGTACAATCTTTCGATTGACTAATTCAATTTTAGAATCTTTGCAATTTATTGTCAAGATGGAAAACTCCCAAAAATCCGATAAATACGAATATTTCAAAACTATATTTTCGGTTTATCCTCAATAAAATGCAGACAAGCCGCTTGCCTATACCCCAAATTTCCGTTTTCCCTTTTTCATGAATGGCTCCTGCCTCCACCGGTCATCGACCAGATAAGAAGGGCACCAAAAGCAACCCACGACATAGAATGAGTGAGTATGCCCAAGTCTGTCAGAATATTAATTATCGTAAGCCCTGCCATAAAAAGTATATTAGACCGGAAATCTGAAAACCGGTCATGCCGAAGTATAAACCAGGAAGCCGCTAAAATCAGCAGGTTCACAGCAATAACCGCTTCGAAATAAAATAAGAGTGGTACCATCTGTAAGATAAAACTTCCTGCAAACATGAGCAGCATAATATAAATCCATGTATAAGTCATTTTACTTCTCCCACATAAACATCGCCCTCCGCCTTCGGTATCCATAAGGGAATATCGGGAAATCGCCAGCGGAATTCGTAAGACGGCGACCAACGGATTCCAAATGCATGCATTGGTACCAATGCTGTACTCACATCGAATTTCTCCAAAAATGCTTTGACTCCCCATTCTCTTGCCACCGCCTGTCGGGCGTCCACCGGGAAAAACACGATATTCATGGATACCCGGGGAATCCGTTCCAATTCTTTAAAATACTCATCGCGTGCTGCCAGATTATCAGAATCTCCTTCCCCGGCCCAGTGCCACCAGTTCAAATCACCTGCGTGGAAAACAGAAGCTTTCGGATGGTTAATTAAAAATGATCCCCCCGCATCAGTGGATCCGAACATCTTGATTCGAAAATATTTTGTCACCATAAAATCTCCCACTTCCATGCGGTGGAGCATCTCATGATTTCTAAGCGTCAGTGTGCAGTCACGATGGATGAAATATCCTTCTGCCCGGCTTTCGAACCGATTAATCTCAGGATTAAAGTGATCCGCATGAAAATGACTCACAAAAAAATACAGAGGTTTTGATGAGACCTCACAAAGGTCATCCAACTTTCCTTCAGGATCCATGTAGTAATCAAAAACAAGAATACAGTCTTCCAGCTCACAGATGAACCCGCTATGGTGAAGATAGGTAATTTTAAATGTCCCCAAGACAACCTCCACAAAACAGAACTTATGTTTTCTATCGAAATATTTTTATAACAGTATAGATTTTTACTTGGATGTATAATTTCTTCTGACATCATATAATAAATTATAGCATAAGCTAATCTTGAAAAATAAAAGAAAATAGTGTTCCCGCCTGTATTCTTTACGCATTTTCAAGGCTGGTTCTCTCAGGAAAATTCGTCTTTCTTACCAGGGAAACAAATGCTGTCTTTCTTTCAATGAAACTTTGACATATCCTTATTTTCCTGTAAAATAAAATCTGTCTACCCAGTGGAGAAATGTCACTATGGTTACACATGATATTAAGAACCACAAATTTAAAATCGAATCACTGAAAGGCCTCTCCTGCCTTGAATATGATTTAACAGGTCATGTCTTTACTGTACTTCATACCATCGTTCCCGCCGCATTATCCGGAAAGGGTTTAGCTGCCCAGCTCGCCGAAGCCGCCTATAGCTGGGCTATCAAAAATCGGTATACAGTTCGTTCTGACTGCACTTACATGACCGCTTGGATGAAGCGGCATGAAAGATAAATTCTTTTCGGTTTAAACCGGAAAAACACCTACGGCTCTCTTTCTTATTTTTATGATTAAGGTTTTCTATGTACCCTACTTCGATATTCCAGTCTGCTGAACTAAGCATCGACGATAAAAATAAGCTGAATATGGTCATCAATCATCTCTTATTTTTGATGCGCATAAAATCAGTTTCTCTGTATGAGCACTCTCAGCGTGTCTCCAATTTAGCAGCAGCTACTGCCATTTACATGCGCCTTACTGCCAATGAAATCACGCTTATCCGCAATGCCGGCCTGCTTCATGACATCGGTCTCATCTGTGTACCCAACCATGTGCTGACCAATTACCCCTATGTCTCCAAAAGAGACATCCAGGTCTATAAAAGACATCCTGACTTAGGAGCTAACATACTGGAGTCCTGTCCCGGCATGGAGGATCTCATTCCTCTTATTCGTTTCCACCATGAACGTTGGGATGGCACAGGATATCCGAAACATCTGAAAAAGATCAATATTCCTTTGGGGGCCAGAATTATTGCGCTGGCCTCTTACTATGACGATGTTATTTTTTCTTCGCCCAACTTTAAACATAAAGACCGGCCGGAAGTTTCTCGTGCCATCTTCAGCGGATCCGGAATCCTTTTCGATCCCGATGTAGTTTCCGCATTTTTAAATGTAGTCTTCCATAATCTGAAAATAGGATAATTAAGTTTCATGAAGCATCTTTAAAAAAAATCAATATGTACCGGGGCCTTGTATTCCGATTTTACATTTCCACATAAAATCCGCCTGTAGTTTGACATCTATATATCAAGCTGCAGGCGGATTTTTCATTTTATCGTTTTTTGAACCATGGATGGTTTGTACGTTTGAATCGCCACCGCCTTTTACTCCAGGGGCTTACAGGGCGCCATACGACATCTCTATGATGTTCTTTATTCAATCCCGTAATATCAGGTGCTGGTTTAAATCCTTTATTTTTTTGTCTTTTCAGAAGATTTCCCAACAGTTTCCTGAGAAAATTCACTGCCTTCAATAGCCCCTCCCTTTGCATTACGATCTTTTGCCCGAATTTGAGCGGCCCGTTCTTCCGTTTTCGTACGAAAATCATCCACATACCCCAGAATATCGGCTTTGGCACGGTTGGCAGCAACAGAAACATTTCTTCTGTAATCGTCTGCCCTCGCATTCACCTTCTCTTTCAATTCATTTGCTTTATCCTGCGCAATTTCAGCCTGGGTACGAACTTGTTCCTTCAATTTATCTGCCTGGACTTTTGCTTCCTGCATCTGGATTCTCACTTGGGCTTTCAGTTTTTCCGATTTCAGTTTGGCCTGTTCAGCCCGAATTTCCGATTGGCGCCTCATTTCTTCTTTTTTCTTCTGCAATTCCTCCATCTGTTCTTTTGCCTGCTCTTTCATCTCAGAAGCTTTTTGCCGTGCCTCTTCCTGAAGTTTTCTTGACTTCACTCTGGCAACAGCACGCAAATTTTTTGCTGTCTTTTCGGCTGTTTCCTTTGCTATTTCTGCTGCGCCAATAGTAGTGTATTTTGCTTTTTCAATCTGTTCATCAGTCATCCCGGCTTTTTTCAAGGCTGTAACAAGCTGTTCACCCAGAAGGTTAAACGTATCTACCAGCTGGTCTGCCAGTTTATCCACAGCTTCATGTGCTTTTTCAGGATATACATCGTCAACTGTCTTTTTAATTTCTTTCGTAAAATCTCTCTTTTCATCGCCAAGGGGAATATCCTTTTCAGGATTTTCTTTAATTTCTCCAACCAGCGTATTACCCTCCGCTCGTCCCTCTTCAAAGACCGCCTTATAGGGTCTCGTATCATCAGGCATTCCGTCTTTAATCCAACGGACGGCCGCTTTTCCCAATCCATAAGTTACGGAAATCCCGATGGGAATCTGGATAAACGGAATCGGTAAAAGTGTAGCAACGGTTGTGCCGACAACGGTTGCCCCTAAAGAACCGATAAAGGAAAGAACCGCTTTCTGCGGAACATCTACTCCATAAACGCTTCCAATTTTAGAAATCATGTATACTTCATTGGCAATAAGAGACACCGTCCCCAAAAGTGGAGCCGCCACGATCACGCCTGCGCGGGCAGCCGCCCAGTGAATCAAACCTTCCGCCTCTTTATCACGATCATCAATAAAGGTAACTTCCACATCAGCTTCCGGTGTTTCAAGGTGAACTTCGGGCACATTCTCCATATCTTCCGCTGTGGCCTCAACAGATTCTTTCACCTCTTGCACAGCCTCCTTCGCAGCACCGACTGCTGTTTTTTTTATTTCTTCCACACTCTTGTCTCCGTTCATCATGCCCTCCTGTCTTTTCGGCTCAGCCGATTACATTTATGCCGCTTACGGCTTAATTATACTAAATCAACATTTCCTTATCTATGACCATTATATCCTTTATCAGAACAAAATCATACTTACCAGTCCGTCAATCCTCCATCGACAGGAATAACCGCACCTGTCATATAAGAAGACTTTTCGGAAATAAGGAAGGCAATCACCTGCCCTATTTCTTCCGCATCGGCAATTCGCATAAGAGGATACCAATTTTTCATTTCATTTATCGAACCGCCGTAAGTTTGAAGCTGCTTTTCCAAAAGAGGCGTCGCCACGTCTCCGGGACAAACCACATTGGCCCGCACGTTATCCACTGCCAATTCAAGCGCCAACGAACGGGTAAAAGCGGTAACCGCCCCTTTCGTCGCGCTGTACAAGCTGCACTGTACATTTCCCTGAATGGCAGCATCGGAAGCCACCGTTACAATGCTCCCTCCATGCATACGTAAGAACGGAACAGCCGCGCGGAGTAATTTTATTGTACCGAAAATGTTTACTTCAAAGAATTTCTGCATTTCTTCGTCTGTTACATTATCCAAAAGACCTTCCGTATAAATACCGGCACAGGACACGACGCCTCTGATTTCTCCAAAGGATGCAGCCTTTTCAATTGCGTTTTTCACTATCCTTGTATTTGTCACATCACAGGGAATAAAGATGCTGCCTTGAGCTTCTTCCTGCGCCCCGCGCCCCTTACTCATGTCTCGACCGAGCAGAATTGTTTTCCACCCTTCTGACGCAAGGATTTTTGCCGTAGCCAATCCGATTCCCGATGTACCGCCGGAAATAATAACTACTTTGTTTTTTTCCATCTTACCACCTTAACAAAGACGATACATAAACAAATTCGATTCCCTGCGCCTGAAGCTGTGGGACAATATCGCGAAATGCCGCTGCCGTATGAGGGCGGCAATGCCCAATGATAATATAGCTGCCGCGGGCTTTCGCCCGATTGGCCCCTTCCTGTATCATCGCCCGGATTTCACCTTCATCGGCAGAATTATCCACAAATAAATCATTCCTTGCATAGGGAACGCCATATGAGGCTGCCGCGCTGTCAGCCGCAGTCGTGGTATTGGTACGGCTATCAAAAAAGAACAGCCCTCTGTGTGAAAGTTCATTCATTACAACACGCATGACCCTGGCATCAGTGGTGGCTCTTGAGCCTTGATGATTATTGATTCCCACCGCCTGCGGTATTTGTTCAAGCGATTCTTTCAGCATATATCGTATCGCTTCATCACTCATGGATGTTAATATGGTCTTTTCTTCCATGCCCGAACCTGAAACCGGCTCCATGGGCTGATGAAGAATAACAGGCATTCCATAACGGGACCATTCCGCTGCCGCTTCTGATGTGTACATTTTATTCGGCATAACGGCAAGCGTCAAAGGGACTCCAATCTCTTCATATATCCGCTGCGATTCCAAATCAAGTCCTGCATCATCTATAACTACCGCTAAACGGCCGGTCACCGACGAGGAGTTTCCTCCCGCTTTTTTCTCCGCCGGTTCTCTCTGCTTCGCTGCAGATGCCTTTAGTCGCGTATCAGAAGGGTTCTTTTCCTCACGCTTTGTAAGGATGTTATTTCCATCGCCGTTGTTTCCTTTATTTTCCCCGCCTTTAAGTCTATTCATGAACTCTTTGATAATGGACTGTGGCTCTTTCTTCACCTCTTCCACTCTGCCGCCGCTTTTCCCTTTTCCATCTCTTTCAGAAGACTCCTCGCCAAAAAGATGATGGATCGCAGTATTCACCGAAACCATTGTTTCTTTTTCATCAGAAAAAGGATGTGCCACCGTGCAAGATGCCACCGATATGACAACTAAGAAAAACAGTAAAAGTAACAGGGAATGCCCTCTACTCTTCTTTCTTCGGCGGACAACTTTTCGTTTCCCTGTAAAAGATGTTCTTTTCAATGTTCTTTTTCTCTCTGCCATTTTATCTCCATCGTGAATTTATTTCCTTAATTATAATCAAACTATCTCTATTCATAAACCCCTTTCAGGAAAATGATATAATCAATTACAGAAAGGATGTGCTTCTATGAAACTTGTGATTCTTAATAAAATTTCAGAAGAAAAATTGACAGAATTTCGGAATGCCGTTCCCGGATCCGTTATAGAGTCATACCCATCTCCCTGTGACGCACTCTCTCATGTATCGGATGCCGATGCGATCGCCATATGGGGATTTCAAAATGTGCAGCCTTTTCTGGAAGCATCACCCCATGTTCGCTGGATTCATTCTCTGTCAGATGGTGTAGAACACCTTCTTACAAAAGATATGTTAAAAAGGCCCATTATACTGACAAACTCTCACGGCATCCATGACCACGCTGTTGCCGATCATACATTAGCGCTTCTCTTGAGTCTGGTACGCTGCCTTCCCATCATGATCCGCCAACAAGATCAAAAAATTTGGAAACGGCCGAAAACGGATTCCCTTTACCAAAAGACTGTTGCCATCATTGGTTATGGCAGCATCGGAAAAGCAATCGCCCAACGGATAAAAGGTTTCAACACAAAAATACTTGCTGTAAAAAAACATATATCTGATGACCCTTTCACCGACCAAGTCTACACGGCAGATCAAATAAAAGACGTTCTCCCGAAGGCAGACATCACCATTGCTGCTTTGCCTTCCACCCCCGAAACAAATGAGTTCTTCGGAAAAAAAGAATTTTCTCTGATGAAAAAAACTTCTTTCTTCATCAATATCGCAAGAGCTTCCGTAGTAAATGAAAACGCGCTGGTGGAAGCGCTTTCGGAACATCGTATTGCCGGCGCTGCGCTAGACGTATTTGAAAAAGAACCGCTGCCGGAAAACCATCCTTTCTGGTCCATGGAAAATGTTATCATCAGTCCGCATTCTGCTTCTTTCACGCCGGACTCATGGAACCATGTGCTTGAATTACTGAAAAATAATTTTATCGCTTTCTCTAAAGGCGAAAAACTTACTAATGAAATAAATAAGACGAAAGGCTACTAAACTCTGTACTATAAAAATCCATGCTGTCAATTGCATGGATTTTTATAGTGTCATTTTTATTGTTTATTTCACAGTCAGATAAGATTTCAACGCTTCTGCAAGACGCCTGATGCCTTCGACAGTTTTTTCGTCATCATTGTAAGAGAAATTCAGCCGGAAATAATTCCTTTTGCCGGAGGCAGGGAAGAAACTGTCTCCCGGCACATAAGCTACTTTTCTTTTGATTGCCTCCGCGAAGAGGTCCCGCGCATCACAGCCGTCCGGTAATTCTACCCAAAGGAACAGACCTCCATGGGGATAGGTACACTTTACATCAGCAGGGAAATGTTTTTTTATTGCGTCACACATGACATCACGTCGATGAGCGTATAATCTGCAATTTTCCTCGACATGTCTTTCAAAGTCATAATTCTGCATGTAGAGTGCCACTTCACGCTGTGTAACGGAAGGTGTATGAAGGTCGGTGGATCCTTTAACCAGATCCATTTTAGCAAGGATATCATCATTGCAGACCATCCATGCTAAACGCATTCCCGGTGCCAGCGTTTTTGAAAAAGTACCGGAATACATAACTAAATGCTTTGGATCCATAGAAATTAAAGGCGCAATTTCTTCTCCTTCAAAGCGAAGATCACCATAAGGATTATCTTCAAATACAGGAATCTCATACTTTGTTGCCAGTTCCATCAATTTCCGTCGACGTTCCAATGACCAGCAAATACCCGTAGGATTCTGATAATTGGGAATTACATAAATAAATTTTACCCTTTCCGTCGTTTGGATAAGCTTTTCCAATTCTTCTGGAATCATTCCTTCCCCATCAGTAGGAACTTCCACGAATTTAGGCTGCTCCAATGCAAATGCCCCGATAGCACCAAGATAAGAAGGGCTCTCAATAAGAACAACGTCATCCTTATCAAGGAATACGCGGCCGGTAATATCTAATCCCTGTTGGGATCCTGTAACAATCATGATATTCTTCGCGGAAATTTCCGTCATACCCATGGGAACATACATACGGTTCATACGGGCGGCAATAGCTTCACGAAGCCCCATAAATCCTAAAGACGGACCATACTGCATAGCACCGGCTCCGTCTTCCTGTCTGACTTTAACTGCCACTTCTTCCAATTCCTTCAGGGGAAACGTTATAGGTGCAGGAAGCCCGCCCGCAAAAGAAATAATATCCGGCTGGGCTGTCAATGCCAGCAACGGACCAAGGTCCGAGCCTTTCATCTTGCCAAGTACTTCAGAAAAATGAATCGCCATAGTACATCTCTCCTTTACTTCACGCATCATTCATCGAAATGCTTTCCTCATAAAATATCTTCAAACGAAGTTCATGAAAATACATTATGAATACATGTATTGTAAGTCTCTTATATTATAGTGTCAATTCAAATATGCATGAGAACCAAAATAAAAGCATAAGAACACTTGTCCCCATGCTTCCGGCTATACTTCTAAAATCTGTTTGGCTCTCTTTATATCTTCTTCAATCTGCCTGCGCAGTGCCTCTATATCAGGAAACTTCTTTTCTTCGCGAATCTTCTCAATCCATTCCAATGCAAAAGGAGCATCATAAATCTTTTCATCAAAGGAGAATATAAATGTTTCTATGGATCTTTCTTTGTTTCCAAAAGTCGGATTGGTTCCCACATTTGTTACAGAAGGATATTGTCTCCCTCTAATAAAAGCCC
>ULMV01020236.1_pt1 | contig 10885 bp, 9 predicted proteins | sample 1951751 | NCBI WGS metagenome assembly ULMV01 (sample SAMEA4835560, study PRJEB28245) | human gut metagenome | biome: gut microbiome; material: fecal sample | place: Denmark | collected 2008 | reverse complement strand
AAAATATTATGAAGAATATCATAAAGTAAAAATTTCTAATGATGTTATAAAACAAACTGTTATAATGTCCGAAAAATATATTCATGATAGATTCTTACCTGATAAAGCTATTGATATCTTGGATGAAGCTTGTTCAAGAATCAATCTTGAAAATAAAGAATTATTCAGACTAGAAATGCTAAAACAAGAACTTGCACAAGTTCAAGCTCAAAAAGAAGATGCAGCAAATGCTGATTCTACTGAGGATTATCAAAAAGCTGCTGATTTAAAAACACAAGAATGTAGATTAATTGAAGAAATAGATAAATTAAATAGTACAATTCAACTTAAAAATTTAACTACTCAAGATATTGCTCAAGTAATTGAAAATTGGACTAAAATTCCAGTTAAGAAAATTACAGAAGCTGAAACCCAAAAATTACTAAATCTTGAAACAAATCTTCATACAAGAATTATTGGTCAAGATAAAGCTGTAAGTGCTGTTTCTCGTGCTATTAGAAGAAATCGTGCTGGATTGCAAAGCACAAAGCGTCCACCATCTTTCATATTTGTTGGTCCAACTGGTGTTGGTAAAACAGAGCTTGCAAAAAGTTTAGCATATGAAATGTTTGGATCAGAAGATTCAATTATTCGTGTTGATATGTCAGAATATATGGAGAGTCATTCTACATCTAAATTGATTGGTGCTCCCCCAGGATATGTTGGATACGATGATGCTGGTCAACTTACTGAAAAAGTTAAAAGAAAACCATATTCAATTATTCTTTTAGATGAAATTGAAAAAGCACATCCAGATGTATTCAATATTCTTCTTCAAGTACTTGATGATGGAAAACTTACAGATTCACAAGGAAATACAGTTAGTTTCCAAAACACAATTATTATTATGACTTCAAATGCTGGTTCTAATTTAAATAATAATTCAATCGGTTTTGCAAAACAAACTATTGACACAAATAAAATAGAAGAAAATCTAAAACAAGTATTTAGACCTGAATTTTTAAATAGAATTGACGAAATTATAGTCTTCGATTCTTTAACAAAACCTGAATTGATGCAAATTGTAGATTTAATGTTAAAAGATACTAAGAAAGCTTTAAGTGATAAGAATATAAATTTAACAGTATCTGATGAAGCAAAAGGCTTTATACTAGAAAAAGGAACAAATCTAAAATTTGGTGCAAGACCTTTAAGAAGAGCAATTCAAAGATATGTTGAAGATGAAATTTCAGAAATGATTTTAAGAGGAACAGTTCACGAAGGGCAAAATATCACAGTTAACTTTGAAGATGAGCATTTAAAATTTGATGTAAATTAAATTTATTTAGAAAAAAGGGTATTCAATTTTCCCTTTTTTCTATAATTTATTACTTCAAAGAAAGGATTTTGTAGGAAATGAAAAAAGAAAATATACCAAATATATTAACTATAATACGTTTTATTTTAATACCTTTTATCTTTTTTTCTGTAATCTCTCATCATTATTTAACAGCTTTAATTATTTTTACTCTTTCTGCTATAACAGACGTTCTTGATGGATATATAGCTCGTAAATATAATTATATAACTGATATAGGTAAATTAATTGATCCACTAGCAGACAAATTAACACAAATCTCTCTTCTTTTATCTCTTACTATTTTAAATATTTTACCATGGTGGATTTTTGCAATTGTTTTTATAAAAGAAGTTTTAATGGTAACAACTGCTTCTCTTTTATACAAGAAAAAAGACGTTGTTGTATATAGTAAATGGTATGGAAAACTAGCTACAGTTCTATTTTATTTAGCCATTGTAATGTCTTTACTTATGAACAATTTTGACTTAGGAATACCATTTAGAATCGACTTATACTTATATTACCTAGCAATATTAGCAACACTATTCTCATTAATTATGTACGCAATTCAATTTGTAATATCTAAATTTATAAGAGCAAAAAAATAAGGCATACACTCAAAAGTATGCCTTTTTATTCAAAATCTTCTATAACTTTATTCAATTCTTCTTTTCCATAAATCTCTAATCCATCTTGCATATTTATTAAATCTGTCTCTGTTAAATACTCACTAGAAATATTAGTTTTTTCATATAAACTTTCTCTTCCTTCTTGACTTACAAGATATATAACAACTTTGCCGTTCTCCACTCTCAATTTAAAGTGTTCACCACATACGCCATCAAATTCTTTATATAATATTATTTTGCCCTTTTCAAAACCAATTACTTCCCAATCCGGATAATGTGCTTGAACCTGTTCTTTTGTCATATTTACCAATTCTTGTGGCAATTCCACATATTCATTTATTGTATGGTCACATTGAATATAATATTTTTTTAAAATTAATATTGCATTTGACGAAACTTTTTCTTCTGTTGAATTTACCTCTGTTACATTTTGTTCTTCTTTATATTCTTCAGTGCACTCATCTTCTATTACTTCTGATATTTTGGGAGCATCTATTTTTTCATCTTTAGTTTGAAGCAATTTTCCAACTCCATATCCTATAATCACTGCAGATGCTACAGTTATAAGTATACATATTAAAATAACTCTTTTTCCTCTTCTTGTCATTTAATCACAACCCTTCATTTTCTATTATTATTTACCTGAGTTGTAATTTTTATACAATTTGTTATTGTTATTTCACCACATTCATCTGTCCTGTATATTTTGGAATTTAGACTTTCATATCTTTCTAAAACCTCTTTATTAGGATGTCCAAATTTATTATTTTCTCCTACTCCTATTAAGACGATTGTTGGTGAAACAGCTCTTATAAATCTCATACTAGAGGATGTTTTAGAACCGATGATGTGGTGCTTTTATAATATCTGATTTTAATTCATTTGCACTATATAATCTTAATAGTTCTGCTTCTGCCTTTTCTTCTATGTCTCCAGTAAACAACACTGAAAAATTTTTATAACACATTTTTAAAACTAATGAATTATTATTTAAAATGTTATCAGTAATCAGTTTTTCAGTTGGAAATAGTACATTAAAGCAAAGATTTTTCTCTATATTTATTTTATCACCACATTTTACAGTTATAATCTTAATTGATTTTTCATTAGCAATATTAACTAATTTCTTGTAATTCTCATTGATTTCTCCTTGCTTTCCAACAATAATCTTTTCTACCTTAATTTCCTGTAAAACTGTTAGTATTCCTGAAATATGGTCTAAATCTGAATGGCTAACTATAACATAATCTAACCTTTTTATTTTTCGTGCTAGCAAATATGGAACTAAAACATTTTTTCCAATATCATATGTACTACTTCCTCCTCCATCAATCAAAATTGTTTTTTTCATAGTTGTTACTATCAATGTACTATCTCCTTGTCCAACATCAATAAAATGAATAGCTAATTCATTGTTTTTCACAAGCCCAAAACATATACTAACTATTGTTATAACAACAATTGTCTTAAAAAAATATGGTCTAATTTTATATTTTACTAAATAAATACTGTTTTTTATTCTTTCTTGAGTTATAGTTAAATTTTTCGAATTAAAAATTGAATATAAATATTTTATGATAAAAGCTATCACATAATACAATAAAATTTCATACCAATTTGGTGTGACTACTCTAAAATTCCATAGATTTATTTTTGAAATCAAAACAATTGCATACACTGGTACTTCAACTATTTTTGCTATTGCAATTCCTGCATTAACTGAAAACATTGTTATAATAATTTGAATAAAACCAATAATTACAACACTCCCAATAACATAACTTAACAATAAATTAGTCACCAAAAATCCCAAACTAAGTTTATTAAAGAACATTATCATTATTGGAGAAATAACAATTTGAGCTGATATAGAAACAGAAATAATACTAATTAAATTTTCACATTTTCTTTGCAATTTTAAAAATACATATTTCCATTTTCTATTCCTTATTTTTATGTTTTTTATAAATTTTTCTACAGGTGTCTTAAAATATATAATTCCAATAGTTCCACCATATGTTAATAAAAAACTAATAGATTTTATGCTATATGGATTATCAATCAAAGTAATGAGCATTGCAATAGAAATATTATTTAATGTATCACTTTTTCTGTAAAACACAAATGCCATACATGTCAAAATTCCCATAACACATGCTCTTACAACAGATATGCTAAAACCTGTAATACACATATATGCCATTAATAATATACTTGCAAAAATCTTACTTTTACGCTTTCCTAAAATTTTGGAGCTACTACTCGTAGCTAAAAATATTATATATGATATATGCATTCCTGACACTGCAAGCACATGTGAAATATTGCTATTAGAAAAATCATTTTTTGTCTCATCATCTATATCTTCTGTATATCCAAGCATTATTCCTTTTATGATAGATGCCATTCTATTACTATATGTTTGTTCAATATTATTTTTTATTTTCAAAAATATTTTATTTGATATTTGTAATATCGAACTAGCAGAAGAAATGCCTATTTTATTTACTTTCTCTGCCTTTATTGTGCCATATATCTTTTGAGTTTTTAAATATTCTTTATAATCAAATCCTTTATAATTTCTTCTAATTTGAGGTTCTATAAATTCACCTTTTATTTCTATTTTGTCCCCAAAATTTAGTTCTTCACTTGTATTTAAGTACATTTGGATATTTTTAAATTTTCCTTCACATACTTTAATTTTATATCTATTATAATACTCTTTATGCACACAATTTCCAATTATAATAGCTTGTACTTCTAATTTTTCTCCACCATAAAAGGTATTATATTTGTTATCTTGATATTTGATTATACAATTTGATATAAATGATGAAATAATAATTACTATAATAATATCTACTTTAAAAATTAACTTGAAATATTTAAAATATCTTTTGATTGAAAAAATTTTTAATTTTTTCTTTTTATAAGATTTATTGATTATAATATAGGAAATCAACAGCATTGCATAAAAAAAGACTATACTCATTTTAAAGTATAGCCCCCATATTATACCTATAATATAACCAATTAATATAATAAAAATTGGTCTATTCAATTAAATTACTCTCCTTGCTCCCACATATCTTTTTTGATAATAACTTGATGATAATGATGTAATAATTACACCTTCTCTTGAATTGGCAGCATGTATAAAGTCATTTCCCCCAACATATATTCCTACATGCCCTATCGATGTATTTGACGAACCATTAAATATCAATATATCTCCTGGCTGTAAATTATTCTTTGAAACTGCAACACCATTTTTTATTTGATCTCTTGATGATCTATTTAAACTTATTCCAAAGTGTTTATATACATATACTGTAAATCCTGAACAGTCAAATCCTATTGATGGTGATGAACCTCCAGCAACATATTTATATCCTAAATATTGCTTTGCATATTCTACAACTTCCGCTCCTGATATTCCTGTTGAAGAACTTACTGTATTTGTATCTGTTTCTTCTGTTTCTTCTGTCTCTGTATTAGTTTCTTCTACTTCTTCAGTCTTTTCTTGTTCTTCAGCATTTCTTATTGTACTTCCGCTTCTTGATGTAGTTTCTGTAACTTTAGTATCTGAAATATATTTTGCAGATACATATCCTACTTCACCTTTTAATTTTATTTGATACCATCCATCTGTTTCGCCAATAATGTCTACTTTATCATTTTTAGATAAACCATTTATAGCTTCTGTTGATGTTGATGGTCCTTTTCTTACTGTTAATCCTTCTACTTTTACATATCCTGTTTTGTTTAATTCTTTAACTGATGCTGTGTTTGTACTATTCTCTGAAGTTTTATCGTTTGTAGTACTTGCACTAGTTTCTGTTGTATCATTACTATTTGATGTTCCTTGATTTGACACGGGTTGCTCTTCAACAGTATTTTCTGTTGTATCTTCTTCCATTTTTACAAGTTTTTTCAAGACATTAGTTCTTATCCATCCACAACTTTTATCACATTCTATTTTACACCAATCATTTAGAATTGTAACAGTTTTTACTTTTCCACTTAATTTACATTTTGTATTTGAACTCATTATTGGTAAAATTTTTACTTCTGCTTCTTGTTGTAAATCATATTCTTTATTTTCTTTGATATCATCACTAACATCTATATCAGTTAAAGGTTCTTCTTTTACTGGTTCTGTATTTGTTGTAACTTCTGGTGTAGTTTCTGTTGTTTTATTGTCAGTTGTATTTGCAGTATCTTCAACTTTTGTTGAAGTTGTTTTTTCTGCATCAACTAATTTTGCACTTACATATCCTGTAATCTTTTGCCCATTTACATTTGCTTTTACTTTATACCAGTTGTCTTCCTCTTCTAGTATCTCTACTTCATCATTCTCATTTAATTGTTCTAATATTGTTGAAGTTGTATTTGGCTCTTCTCTTAATCTTGCTGTTTCTGTGTTTATTTTTCCTGTTGTAGCTTCTGCTTTTCCACTTAATATAAGCAAGAATATTGTCATTAGTACGATTATTGTTAAATTCTTATATCTTTTCATTTTCAACCTCATTTTATTTTATTCTTGTGCCTACTAAGTATATACTTAAAATAAAAAAATGTCAAATATTTAACTAAAATTTTTGTACCTTATTATATAATTCTTCATATTTTTTCTTTGTATAATCTCCAACTTCATTCAAACTTTTTATATCTTTTTCAGCAGTTTCTAATATTCTTTTTAAATAATCTTTATTATAACTAGATAATTCTTTTATATTTTCTTCAATATAATCATATCTCTGCATAATTACTTCAATATAATCTGTAATTGTACTTTCTGTAACATTATTTACAATACTATCTTGTCTGTTTATATAATAATATTCTGACTTTCCTGTTACAACAACTTTATTACATTTTTCTAACAAATAAAATGTTGTTCCAATATCCTCATATTTTTTTCCTATAGGATATTTTATTTCATCAAATAATTCTTTTTTGTACAATTTATTCCATGCATAACTTTGAATATTTCTATCTAATAAAATCTCTTTCAATATTTCAATTCTATTATATTCATTTATTCCATTGTCTGCATTTTTTATGGAAATTTTCCCTTGTGATACAGTATAAAAATTACAAATGCTTACATCTGCATTATATTGTTTTAATAAATTGTAAAGCACTTCATACATATCTGCTTCTATGTAATCATCACTATCTACAAATCCAATATATTCACCTTTAGCTATTTCAAGTCCTTTATTTCTTGCGTCTGATAAGCCTCCATTACTTTTATGAATAACTTCAATTCTGTGATCTTTTTTGGCATATTCATCACAAATTTTCCCACAATTATCTGGTGAACCATCGTCTACTAATATTATTTGTAAATTTTCATATGTTTGATTTATAACACTTTGGATGCATTTTTCTAAATATTTTTCTACTTTATATACTGGTATTATTATTGATATCAATGCTTTTTCTTGACTCATTTCTACTCTCCATTTAAATAATCTATATTTGCTAATTGAATTATTTTAAATTTATCATTTTCATATTCTAATTCATTTATTGCAACATTATATTGACAAAATTTTTCTCTTTCTTGACTAAATGGTATTCCAGAAATCTTTCTCAAAAATGCTTCTATTGCTACTCCATGTGAACTGATTAATATTGTTTTTCCAATATTGGCTTGTACAATGTTTCGAATACATTTATCCATTCTATCTGCTACATATTCCATTGTTTCTTGACCTTCTATTCTTGATATCTCATTTATTTCATTTTGTCTTTGCTTTATTTCTGGTTGAATTCTATTTACATCTTCCCATTTCCAACCATCATATTTTCCAAAATACATTTCACACAAATCTTCTTTAGTTTCTATTTCTAAATTATTTAATTTTGCTAAATTTTCTACTGTTTTTATAGCTCTTCCTGAAGTACTTGAATATATTTTATCAAATTTAATATTTGATAATTCAGTTGTCAATTTTTGAATTAATTTTTCTCCTCTTGGAGTTACCTCATAATCTTGTCTTCCGGTTAACCTTTTTTCTATATTTCCAACAGTTTCTGTGTGTCTAACAATAAAGATTCTAGTTCTTTTCACATAACCAGCCCTTTTCTATAATATTTCAATTAATCATTTTCAAAAAAGTCTTCGTATTTATATTCCCTTTTTGGCAATACTTTTGTATTTTCATGTTCAGCAAGAGCCTCTAATACAACTCTTATTCTTAACGGTATACTATCATTTTCATTCTTCAAGAAACTTAAAAAGTATTTTCTATCTTCTTTTGGTGTTATTTCATATAATTCTGTAACTTCTGCCAACATTCTGTACCAATCTGAACATTTTTTGATTGTTGGCTTTGTCATTACACTTCCTTCACGATTTCTATGATATTTAAATATTGGGAAATCTCCAAATGTTGTTACTTTAGCTAAAATATTACTTTTTATTGAAAATAATTCATCCTCATAATACATTCCTTCAATAAATCTTAAATTATTTTCTCTCAAAAATTTCACATTCCATACTTTGCTTGATACTGAAAAACTTTCATCACAAAGTAATCTAGCCTTTCTTGTCGAATTTTCTTTATTAGAAATTCTATAATTTTCTGATTTTCCTACATTTTCATACCCTAAATATACAATGTCATATGTATTATCTTTTATTAGCTCATCAACTTCTTTTAAAGTATCTTTGCTATATAATTCATCATCTCCATCTAAAAACAATAAATATTCACCTTGAGCATTATCAATAGCTATATTTCTTGATGCTGCAGCTGTTCCAGAATTCTTAATTGTTTTTAATATTATTCCCTTTCCACTTAATGCTTCCTCAATTATTTGAACTGTATTATCTTTAGAGCAATCATCTATTACTAATAATTCATAGTTTGTAAATGTTTGGTTTAAAACACTATCAATTGCTCTCTTTACATATGTTTCAATATTATAAGCACTAATAGCTACTGTAAATCTTATTTTTTTCATTTAATATCCATTCCTTTCTTATAAGTCATTGCATATCACATATTAGCCTCGTATTGTTGATTATATCACCTTTACCATATATTGTCAATTTTAAAAAAGATACACAATGCCTACATCTATTAGACAATCTGTGTATCTAATTTGTTACATATTTTTTTCAATTAGTGGTAATATTTGTTTCTTTCTTGAAACAACTCCTGGCATAACAGCTATGTCATCATCTATTTCATAAGATTTTGATATTAGTTCTGTTCTATCCCCTAAAACAATTGCTTCTGAATTACTATTTACTATATCTGTTATTACAAATACAAATAAGCTTAATCCTTTAGCTAAAATTTCTTTGTTCATTTCTTCTTCTATTTTTGCTTTTCTTTTTAAAACATCTGGAATGCTTACTGTGTTTACTTGTGCTATTACATATTTAATTTCTTCTTTTTCTATGCATTTTGCATCTAATCTTATTAATTCGTCTTCTGTATATTTATCTAAGTCTGTTCCTGCTTTTAACATGTCTAATCCATATTTACTAATATCTACATTAGCTATTTTAGCTAATTCTTCAACAGCTTTTTTGTCTTTATCTGTTGTTGTTGGAGATTTTAATAATAATGTATCTGATATTATTGCACTTAACATTAAACCTGCTATTTTAGGTTCTATTTCAATATTATTTGCTTTAAATAATTCTAATAAGATTGTTGCTGTGCATCCTACTGGTTGTGCATAATAGAATAATGGTTCTGATGTTTGAAAATTATTAATTCTGTGATGATCTACAACTTCTATAATTTTTGCATTTTCAATTCCAGCTACTGATTGTGAAAATTCATTATGGTCTACTAATATTACATTTTGACCTTCTTCTACTTTTTCTATAAATTTTGGAGCTTCTACCTCAAAATATTTTAAAGCATATTTTGTTTCTTCGTTTAATTCTCCTAATCTACAAGGAATTACTTCTTCTCCTCTTAATTTTGTTTGTAAATTTGCCATTGCTAATGTTGAACAAATTGAATCTGTGTCAGGACTTTTATGTCCAAATACTAATACTTTTTCCATTCTACTTACTCCTTTTCAAAATCTCTTCTAATTCTTCTTTATTAAATTCATATCTTTTATCACAAAATTGACATTGGATTTCTGCTTTTCCATCTTCTTCTATTAATTGACTTAACTCTTTTTTGCCTAATGTTGCTAATCCATCTGCAAATTTTTCTTTATTACAATCACATCTATAAGCTGGCTCAATTGATGCATCAATTACTTTTACATCTTTATCACCTGTTATTTTTTGTGCAATTTCTTTTAATGTTAGATTGTTGTCTAACATCTTTGACATTGCACCAGCTTGAAATATTGATTGCTCAACTTTTGCTATTTGTTCTTCTGTCGCATCAGGCATTGGTGATATTATATAACCTCCACTTGAGCGAACACCATCTTTATCAACTAATACTCCAAGAGCTACTGCTGTTTGTTTTTGCTCAGATGTTTGAAAATAATTTGCAAAATCTTCCGCAATCTCTCCTGATGTTAATGGACTTATTCCTATATATGGCTCTTTTAATCCAATATCTTTTATAACATTTATAAATCCTTGATTTCCAACAGCTCCACCCACATCTAGTTTTCCAAATTCATTTAATGGCAAATCTGCATGTGGATTTGTTATACATGCTTTTACATTTGGAGTATTATCTGAAACTGCAACTATCTTTCCTATTGGACCATTACCCTTAATTTGAATTGTAAGTTTATCAGTTTCATTTTTCATTTCAGCACCAATTAATGCTGTTATTGTCAATACTCTTCCCATTGCTGCTGTTGCCAATGGACTTAAGTCATGTAATTTTCTTGCCTCTTCTACCAAGTTTGTTGTAGAAGCACAAGCTACTGCTATTCTTCCATCATATGCTAAAAATTTTATAATCTGGTC
>ULMV01027454.1_pt1 | contig 11035 bp, 4 predicted proteins | sample 1951751 | NCBI WGS metagenome assembly ULMV01 (sample SAMEA4835560, study PRJEB28245) | human gut metagenome | biome: gut microbiome; material: fecal sample | place: Denmark | collected 2008 | reverse complement strand
CTGCATCGGGGTATCGTATTCATCAAGAAGGATGATGACTTTTTTGCCATAATAACGGCTGAGATAATTTGACATTTCATTTAATTTATAAGATACATCTTCATCCATTGGTCTTTCTAAAAAAGATATATATCTTTTTTTTTCTGTATCACTTATACATTCTGACTTAAGCAAAAATCTGTTACTTTCATATAATTCTACAATTTTATCACCTATCTGTTTTTTTGACATTTCAAATGTATTTCCCTTAATTCCTGCAAAACTTAAAAATATCACCGGATACGTTCCCTGCAATTTACGGTATTTTTCTTCTTTCCATATATCCAGTCCCTCAAACAAATCTCCTCTGTCTTTATATTGGTTTGAGAAAAAACATTCAAGCATGTTCATGTTCAATGTCTTTCCAAAGCGGCGTGGGCGTGTTATGAGTGTTACTATATCTTCATTTTCCCACCATTCTTTTATAAAAGATGTTTTGTCAACATAAAAATTATCTCTTTCACGCATTGATTCAAAACTCTGATTTCCTATACTTATAACCTTTGCCATACACACACCTCCTGATTTCTACTTAATTTCAATATTGCTTCACATTCTTCAAAAAATATTAGCCAATCAATACCTTCTTTCCCTTAAAAGCAAAACCATAATGTTTTATTCGTTCTTTTTCTATTCCAAACTGCAAAATTTCATCATCATATTTCTTTTCTTCCATTTGTTTATGCGCTGCTATCACTGTCTCTTTTAGATTATCCTCGTCCTCTCCATCATAAACTTTAAACTCTATAACTATCGCCGGAAGTTCCTTGTCTTTAACCTCTTTGGGCACCATTATTATATCATATCTTCCAAATCCACTTTCCCTATTTGACTTTATAATATACTTTTCTCTTTCTCCAACCATAAGTCCCAATACAAATCCATGATAAAATCTTTCTGGTTCTATATATTCCGATGGCTTATTGCCCACATCAAAATAACTGAATGTCGCCAACGCTATTTTATTCATATAATGGTTCATTGCCTTTATGTCACCTGTTAGCAATGCATTTACAAATTCATTTGATGTTGCTCCTGTAGCTCTAAACCAATCTTTTATTAACTTCTGAAACATTACATTGACTTCTAAATTTGTAAATTTTAATTCATACTTTCCATTTATGTCGCATGTTTCTGAATTCTCTACTTTTAGATATCCACAGGCAAGAAGCAGGCTCCATATTGCATTTTCATTATTATCTAACTGATTAAATACTATTTGCTCATCTATCTCTACTATTATACTTTCTCCATTCAAAAGTTTTTCCATTGATTTTTTAATTTCTGGTGAGCCGCTTCGTATTAGTTTGTCAGCCAGTCCATTTGAACTTGTATCTACCCAATATGTTTTTAATTTTCTTTCCTTTATAAAGTTCGTTATCGACCATGGATTATATATGTCTTTATGCGTACCAAATGTGAAACCATCGTACCACCTTTTTACTTCTTCTTTTTTGTCCGAAAGTCCTGCTTCATCTAATGCATTAAATACTTCTTTTTCTGTAAATCCAAAACAATCTTGGTAAATGTTACTTGTTGTAGAAACTATTCTAAGGTTATTTAAATCTGAAAACATAGTCTCGGCTAAAGCCGAGCCATTAGAAGTTTGCTCTGCAAACTTCATATACGTCGAATATGTTACCCTTGTTATCCCGGTCATTATTGCACGTTCTAAATACGGATTCGTCTTAAATGTTGAATTAAAAAAAGACCTCATAAATCCTGTCATCTCATTCCAATATTCTTCGATGTAAGCTTCCTGAAGTGGTGTGTCATATTCATCTAACAATATAAGAACTTTTTTCCCATAATATCTTTGCATATATCCACACAAAAGCTTTATCGCATCCGAGGCTCCTATAGGATTCATCCCAGCTTTAACACTCAAAAATTGTTCCTTTTCATTATCACTTAATAAATCTCCCTTAAGCAAATAACGATTGTCCTCATATATTTCGGATATCAATGCACATATCCTATATTTTGCATCCCCTATATTTGTTTCCTTTGCAGACGCAAAACTCAAAAAAATCACCGGATATGTTCCCTGAATTTCACGATACTTCTCATCTTCCCAGATTTCAAGTCCTTCAAACAAATCCCCTCTGCCAGAATATTTATTTGAAAAGAAACAATTAAGCATACTCATATTTAATGTTTTTCCAAATCTTCTCGGTCTGGTGATAAGGGTCACATCATCCTTAGCTTCCCACCATTCTTTTATAAAATTTGTCTTGTCTACATAAAAACAGTCTGGCATGATAATTGATTCATAATCTTGCTTTCCAATACCTATCGTACGCATTTCCACACCTCTATTCTATACTTTAATAATTTTCATATATACAAAATGTGGGAAGAATTTATTCTTCCCACTACTTTAATATTTACAATATATTATATCAAATCATTCCAGTCTTAGCAATAATTGTCTAAATCCAATCTATCATCTTTTTAGCCATCCCATAGTAATCAATCCCTTCCAAAAATTCCATATTCAGCTCATTTGAAGCATTATTTAATTTACCCCAGCCTTCTTTCTGATATTCAACCGCAACTTTACTTGTGCAACCACCAACGCTTCCTACTATAAAAACAGGAATATTATATTCTCTTGCTATTTCAATTTCTTCTCTTATACCTTCATCCTTTTTATTTTGTTTTATCTTTCCTCCAAGACAAACCAGTGCTTTTACCTTTTTTCTTTGTATCATTATTTTACGCATTTCTCTAAGGCTTAACTTTAAATCTTCTTTTTTATCTGCGACATACATACTGTACTTTTGTTCATATATCTTTTCTTTTTCCGGCTCTTCATCTAAAAACCATTTAGAAATATACATATTTATTTTACTCTTATAATCATCCGGTTCTATCTCCTTTGCAACTTCATAAAAAAGTTCTTGAAATGTAGGATGTGCCCCAAATGTCAACTCATATCCATTTTGTATTATCACTTTTGCAAAAATCACTAATGCATCAGTAAGACTTTGCTTAAATATTTCGTCAGCATCCGGAAATGCACCAGAGATAACTATTTCCATATCATTATTTCCTTTCTTTTTTCCATTGATATACCTCTCCCAATAATAGCAAAAATCCTGTATATTATCAAAATATACTCCATCTTTCAGCTCACCTGAAACAATTCTATTTGATAATATAACAAGTGAATCTTTGCAATCTTCTTTCAACTCTGTACTTAATTTTTTCGCATCTTCTTCTGTCGGAGTGCGTCCATAAAGCTGATAATACTGTTCAATCTTTCTCTGCGGATAATGATAGCCTTTCCTATCCATAGATATATGATAGACCATCTTCTGATTATCTACTATACTCAGATTATTTCCAAATAAATTTCCAAGATAATCAACATATCCCAAAATCCGCTTTGACCTTTCCATTATCAGCTTAAAAGATTCCTCTAATATTTTATCAACTATTTGTGTAAGTTTTATCTCGTTTTTTAAATCTTCTGATTTGTATTCTAAATGAGGTTTATCAGAAGGTTTAATAGATAACTTATCTACGTCTGCATTATCTATCTGAACCCACAAAACAGGAATATTTCTTAGCATTGCAAATCTTAATTCCTTTAATATCCACTCTGATTTTACGGCTTTGGGAGTATGTATAAAAACAAATATATCACTCTTTCTCATTGTATCATCAATGACTTCCTGTGCGTTATCCCCTGCCTTTACATCTACTACATCTCTAAATGCCTTTGACTCTCTTGCCATTATTTTCATCTTATCATAAAGTTTTGCTGTTAATTCCTCACCATCGAGTCTTTTATGACTTAAAAATATTACCCCTGTTTCAGAATAACAATTATTTAGAACATCTGCTATAAGTTTTCGAGAAAACATTTTTGCCACAGTCGTAATATAACCATTTTCTAAATTTCTACACCTAAGCTGTTCATATACATCATAACTCTGTTTTTTTGATATAGCCCCTATTGGAATTCTACTCTGCTTATCTAATGAAACAGGCAATATTGTAGCGTCACACTCTAATGCTTTTTCCAAAAATTTCTGTACCACATTTTGTAAATTTTCTTCATTTTTGTGCTCATTATATATTACTACAATCGAATCTTTGTCAATATCATTTTTCTTAGTTAATGCCGTAAATTCATTAATTAAATTACACAAAACACCATAATGACTGAGCGCATCAATAAGCACCCTGTTAAATATATCTGCATCAGTAGTTTCCAACATAGACATTTTGGGTTCAATTATAAAAACGTTCCTCATCGTTCTCTTCCTTCTATACTTGTAGATGTCAATTATTTTTATCAAGATAATCTTTCATAGTTTTTTTCATTTTATCAAACCAGCCCTCTTTGTTTATGCTTAATGTAATTTTTTCATCTGGAAAAGCTTCAATTATGCATTTAATTTGTTCTGTCCCCCATACTTTTCCTAATTCTTCATTATTAAATTTACATATAGTTTCCCTCAAAATAGCTGTAGTATTAAAATTTTCTGTATCTAAAAGGCTTACTGCAAAATAATCTTTGCTACACTGACTCTTATTGCACATATCATAAACTATCTCGATCTCAAAAATCACACTTTTACTACTAAAACTGTTTGCGCTTGAAAAAAATACTATTCCTTTACAATTATCAGAATTTAACCTTTCCCTAACCTGATTCTTCCACGACTCTCCATAAGCAAGTCCCTCATCATACCAAACCGAAATGCCCTGCTCCTTTAATTTTACAATGATAGGATATACTTGCTTGTAATCGTCATTTGAATAACTTATAAATATATACGGTTCGTTTACAATGTTCTCATCTAGAGGTATTATTGCTTTATCTATTGTATCCAATTCAAGTCCTAAAAATAAATATTTTTTAAACAACTTATTAATATGATCATGCTTAGATGTCCCACTAAATTCAGAGTATATATTCCATTTCTTTATATTATCTGATATCGTATCATTTTTCATTTCAAACCGCTTTCTCAAACAATATATTACTAACATCATATACTCATGAAAAACTTTTTCATATAATCTTTTTTCTTCAATTTTGGCAAATTTATTTCTATCACTTACAAATAAACTCAACCACTCTTTATTTATAACCCAATATTGTAGATTTTTATATTTTACATATTTACATTCTTCACTTCCAACATTATATATAGTTGAAATATCTTTATAAATACACTCTTCTTTCGCATTTTCCTCCTCATTTTCCTCCTGTTTAGCAACAAAATAACTTAATATAAACATCTGTTTATAACTCAAATTAACTTTCTCATTATTATATATAAACTCTATTTTTAATTTTTTCAAAATTTCTTTAATAGTATTTTTTTTACGCACAATACTTCCATTATCTATAGTTTCTTCATAAAAAAACGCACTTTCATCTCTCTTCTGTATATTATTTTTTAACATATCAATAACTTTTTTTATATCCTGAATTTTAATTTCATCATTTTCTTTACCATTCAAAATCAAATTTAATTCAAAAAAAACAAAATTTCCACTTTGCCACAATTTAAAACTAGATATTTCAAACTGAATGCTAGACAATTCCTTTTTACAAAAACTATATACATAATAATTACTGTCTTTATTCTTATAAATTTCCATTTCCTTTCTAAGATTAAAACCATTATCCGTCTGTAACATTTCAAAACAAACGATTTTTTCCTCCGGATTTTCATCATTAAAAAATTTATTTTTTGCTTCTTCTGACCACCATTCTTCATCGTATTTTATTGTTTTTGAATGTTCCTTTACTTTCGGATTTAATATTACACCCCCTTCTCCTTTAGCTGCTACAACAGGAATAATAATGCTTATTGACATATTTTTGTATTTCATAACTTTCACCTTTATCCTTTCATTACTGTTTGTATTTTATTAATCGCAACTTATATTTTTAATTAATTTTCATATGAATCTCCAACCTGTAGTTACTTTAAAAACGACTTCAATAAAATTACAACCGTTCTTCTCGGTTAGTCTTCATTTTCACATAAATTAATTTCTGTATTCACTAATATGGAACAGCTTGCAACCACTACTCTCGGTTAATCTTCATTTTCACTCTCCCGTCTGGAAACACCCATAAATATAACTCTTCAAAAGCTATTTTTGCATATAATTGTCTGCCAATTGACCGAGCTGAAAGCGAGGAATGTTTCTTGAACAACAGTTCAAAAAGACTCCTTTTATTTTTTCAATTTTCATGTCTCTTTACAATTTATTCATATTTCATCGTTTTTTCAGCATATTTGTGTATTTATTTACATTCTTTGTATTCCAATATCCTTTTTACTATTTCCAAAAATTCTTCACTCCTGGCATCTACATTCACTTTCTTTTGCTTTTCTTCTCCCTCCTTTTGTTCATCTTCACAAGTTTCTTCATATTTATAAGTAAATTTATCAGAGTACAATGTTACATCAAAGCCAAATTTTTCATTCTCTTCTGACGCATGATGCATTTCAGTTTTCATTATAATAAAATATCTTGCTAATATATTATGTGATACAAATGATACACTCTTTTTTAATTTGGTGTCATACATAAGAAAACCATTATACATATCTGCAAACATCTCCATAATACTTTTTTCATGAAATATATAATATTTCATGTGTGCTATATCCTTTCTGTCCAGTATGAATCCATCTCTATTAATTTCTTTGCCAAAAAAATCAAGACCATCATTGTAAGTTTCGGCTTTTCCGGTTTTTGCCTCCTCGTTACAATAGTTAGTTATAAAATTTATTAAAGATGTTCCTGACGTTCCTGACGCAAGTGCTATTTTATTATGCTCTGTTTTTTCCCTGCTTCCATTTATTATCGGAAGTGTATAATCATATACTGCTACTATCTGATGTAGCAAAGCTCCTTCTGTAATGTTTATTACATTTTTGTTTTTATCTTTAAATGATAATTTATTATACTGTTCTTTCAATTTACATTTTTCTGTATCTGTCTCGTTTTTCCAAAAAAGTTTAATATAATGGTATCCAAGCTGAAAATATAATAAATCTCTTTCTCGTAAATATGCCCATGATACAAATTGTGCTATAATATCATTGACTAAATCTGTGTATGTTTTTATATCATAAAGTTCTATCTTATTTTTAAGATTTTGAAATTGCTTAAGTTTAATCTGGTCGTCTTTGCTTGTACACTTTCCATTTTTAAAAACATTGTTTAAATCTTTTCTTAAGTCATAATAATTTTGAATGTCTTCCCCTTTAACTCTATAATCATAATCGGCTCCACACAAGCAATGATGCAGCATATGACTTTCTCCATAAAGCTTTGAATATACAACATTCCTATTTAATATCAGATTCTTTTGGTCATAATATATTCCCATTATTTCATCTGTCGAATTTGTATTTTCCATATTCTGTTTGCAATATTCTTTTAGTGCAGTCGCATAATCTACCTTTCCATTTATTTTATTGTTTGTAATAAATTCACTGTAATCAATAAAATTTAACATATACTCTGCATACTCTTCCTCGTCAGCAAAATAATCTTCTTTATTTGCCGTAATTCTTCCTTTAAATTGCAAAACAAACTCCAATATCTTTATAACTTTGTCACAATATTCGACAATATCCTCTATTATATCTTTGTTCATTTCTTTATGTGCATTTCCTGTATTTTCTGCCCGCTGTTTTATTTTTCTTATATACTGTTTGAATGCCTTAAAATCTCCGATAAGAAGATTAAGCTGTTTTCCTGCCAAAAAGTGTGCCGTCATATACCATGCATACAGATTATATTTGGTAACTGAATTTTGCAGACTTTGATATATTTTAATCTTTACTTTTTGTGACATTTTATTTATAAATTCATTTATTGATCTATCATCAAAATCTTTCAAAGATATAATTTTGTTATCTGATAATATGTATTTTGGTCTTTTAAGAAATGCATACACATTTTCTTTCCCATTACTAAAAGTTTCTAAATACTTTTTAAAGGCATTTCCCATAATCTTATATAAAATCAAAACATAATGTTTATATTTTTCTTTTTCACCTTTTCTTTTTAATTCATTTTCCTTATTAATTGTCATTACATCCTTTAAATCCTGATTCTGCATATTATAATCAGTCATAATCTGCTGACAGAATTCTCCAAATGTTATATTCTTATTTTTATTTTTCAACTCATCTAAATGTTTTTTAAAATTATCTACAGCGAAATATTCTTTATTTCGCTTATTGTTCATCATATTTTGATAATACTGTTCAAATGCCTTAGAAAACCGTTCCATAAGATCTTTTGATTTTAAAAATCCATAGTAATATATTTCTTTTAAGATAAAATACATTGCCGAAAAGAAAATATTTCTTATATCTTCATTTGTATATATTTTTTTTATTTCTTCCTGTTCCATACTAATAAATGGCTTTTCTTCAGCATCTGAAGTAAACAAAAATTCATCAATATACTTTCGTTTTATAACAGATGCAAATGCCGGAACCTGTGCTTCACGCACCGACTCCCCACAGTACAGATAATTAGCCAGCTTAAATATATCCTCATTATCAAAAAATAATGGCACATTATTTGAAAAATATTTTTCTGCAAACATCTTCGGCAGTCTTGAATATTCCTCTTTAAAAAGATAATCTGCTATCTGCTTTTCTATCAATATGTTATCGTCAGCAACAAATTTTCTGTCTGTAGTATAATGAAAACTATTGTTTCTTAAAGCTGCTATACACTGTTTTATTGCAAACGCAAAATTCTTCTTAAATTTTTCCTGTGTGACAGGGTCTTTTCCCTCTATAACATAAGTATTTTTTTCAGTATCCACACCAGAAGTCTGAGCAAATAAAAAATCTAAACCATGCCATGTACTTGCACCTCCAAAATACTGAAATATATGTTTAAATGCATTTTCCTGCACAGCTTCCCGGTTTTGAAAAACCTCCTCGTCATATACCAATACATCATTTCTTATATTTTTATCTGGTTGTTCCCTATATTCTCTCTTTATTACAGCATTCGAGAATGTATTTGCCGCAAATACAATGCTTGTAGCTATATCTCGTGTAATATTCTCCTTTGCCTTTACCATTTCGTAATCAAAACTTGTTATCCCCTCCTGATACTCAGGCAACACTGTCCCTAACTTTATCTCACCATCACTTAAATCGTGCAGATCAGGCATTGCAAAATTAAAAACAGCCTTACCTAAATCTATATACTTCATACAAATAAGAGAATTCCACTCATTCCATAACCTGTTTACTATCCACGAACATCTGCAATTTTTTAAACTTCTCTTGTTCCATCTTTTAAAATAAGATTCGATATTCTCCTCAAATATGATTATCCAATACAAATCCTCTTTTGCTCTCATAAGATTTTTATTTGTTAAATCATATCCTTTATTAGCTATAAGTCCATCCTTTTCAACTTTGTATTGTTCGGACAGCCAATCTTCCATCTGCTTATATCTTTTAAATAATTCTTTTCTAAACGACTCGCCTAACTGAATATGTAATTTTTTATTATCTTTCCATTTTCCATTATTTGAATTCTGTTCAATTTGCTCAAGTATATTCTTGGCATCCTCACAAAATATACGTTCATCAGTCTCATCTAACCTTTTATATGGATTTTCCTTATTATAAAATTCAGGCTCTTTCTCCCCATAAACAAACATTACCATAAGCTTTTTAATATGAAGCAATTCTTCAACTTGAGCAGTTCGCTCTAAATTTGCATATCTCTTAATAAAGTCCACAACGAATCTTTTCTTCGGATGTTCTGCATTAGAAAGCATCAACCGATATGTTTCATCTTTCTTTGTAAGCTGCACCTTTACATCTTTTCTTTTTATCGACTCTGCAATCATTTTTGCACGAGTAATATTAGAACCTGCCTTTTTTACTTTTCCCTTTTTATCACTATCTATATATCCAAAAAAAGCCATTAATTCATCATCTGTAACAGGTCCATTTCCATTTTTCCAATCATCTTTTTTATTTTTATAATAACGATTGTTTAACACCATATAATAAAGTAATTTTGCTGCAATATCGGCAAGATTATATGTTTCAACCTTGTCACCATCCATCGGCCAACTTATCTTTTTATTCAGAGACTTCCTCAAAGTTTTTTCTATAATAAGTCTGGATAATGATTCTAAACCTTCATCAAAATTAACATTTTCATTTATATTCAAATCATTAATTATTTTAGCCACACCACAAAGCTTAATTTTTTCTATAAATTCATTCCTATTATTTTTAAACTTGGAACAATTACTACAAAAAATCTTTACTGCCTCTTTACATATCTTCTGTTTTTTGACCATTATCTTATCTTTTCCATCAAAAATAACAACATTTTGATTTAATACAGTATATAATTTGCCGGCATCTTTATAACGCTCTTCAATATGTTTATCTACATTCAATACACATTCATTATTCACAGCTGGTTCTTTATACATCATCCCTCTGTGTCCTCTGTTTTTCTCATGCTCAAATCCTACAGCCACACGGCTGTTCTTTACCTTTGTAAACTTCATGTTTCTACCTCCTCCTCTTGTATTATGTCAAAAAATATATTGCTAAATTCTTCTATTAGCTATTCCTATATCTTATCATATTTTTTTATTTTTTCTGACATTTTGCTACAAGTGGTCATTTTTTGTCGAAAAACGGTCAAAATTCTTTATTCTGTTTTTTTATTCTGGATTTATAAGTGACAATTTAATTTTTATGAGTATCAGAAAATTTTCTATATTTTTATTCTACATTCTCGGTTAATCTTCATTTTCACCAGACGCGGAAGCAGTTTACTCTTGTTATAACTCTCTTGCAACCACTATTCTCGGTTAATCTTCATTTTCACGTAGGTCAGTTCATAGTGAGCAAAATGCAATAATAAGTCTTGCAACCACTATTCTCGGTTAATCTTCATTTTCACGTAGGTCAGTTCATAGTGAGCAAAATGCAATAATAAG
>ULMV01019168.1_pt1 | contig 11073 bp, 6 predicted proteins | sample 1951751 | NCBI WGS metagenome assembly ULMV01 (sample SAMEA4835560, study PRJEB28245) | human gut metagenome | biome: gut microbiome; material: fecal sample | place: Denmark | collected 2008 | reverse complement strand
CTCGCCGCCTCACGAATACTAACTGCTCGATCCAATACAGGATGAACCCACATGGATTTTCTAACATTTACAACCGTTCCGCTTGGCTGATCATAGTCCAGCCGGAGATAAATAGTGTTCTGTGTTCTGTTTACATCGGTATAAGTATTATTTTTCAGAGATTCGTCCAAAGAATGGAAGTTTTGGCCCTGTTTCAATGCCTTAAATCGTTCCATCGCAGTTTCTCTGGTATTCGTGATGATATGATTATGCAAACAATCGGTATCACGAAGTTGCTGTCCTAAAGCACTTATTCCAGCGACCTCGGGCAAAGCTATTCCAGTATCATCGGAAACCTCCGTCACGGGTGCAACCGTTTCCAAGTCACTAATAGCGTCCCTTACTGTCCGATATGTTCCCTCAGTAAAACTCCCCTTTGGAAGTTTCACTGTATCAGTCAGAGACTTTTTGATTCCCATAACAACAAATCGCATTCTTTTTTGAGGTGCACCATAATCAGCAGCGCAAAGAACATCTGCATTGATCGCGTAGCTATTCGGTTCTGCACCTAAAATAGCCTGCAAATAATCAAACACCGCATATGATCTGATCTCAGCAGAAAGATCACCCTCCGCAGAATAGGCATCTACCACCAAATTGTTCTCAAATATTTCAAGTGCTTTGCTCAACATACGCTGAATCATAATGGATGGTTCAATAGCACTCTGCAAAAGCTCAAGAGTATAGTCGCCCTGATAATACGCTTTTACAGCAGAGAATGCCGCCGCATCGCACTGACCAATATAATCATTGGCATTTTCCGATGTTTTCAATTCAGCAATGCCCAAAAGGACTTTCTTGTGCTTTTCAAGTGCTGCTATTAACTTCTTGGAGTTTTTAGTAGCTTTGTAGATCACATTAAGTGCTGCATATTCTTCTTCAGACCATAAATGCGTGGAAATTCTTGAAGAATCTTGAACTATTTCTAAAGCACCATCAAACAAAAACGCCTTTTCCAGGAGGACCAGTTTAGTCGGTGTCATTGGAATATCATACTGGCCTATCAGCTTTGCATCTGCCTCATCAAGATAAAATCTATGAACATCAGACCTTAGCATACTCACATTTTCCATGACGAAAGCTTTTGGCTGCATCTCTCTGATGGCGCGGATATATTGCTTAACAAGCATGTTATTTTGGCTGATGGCATGGTTTTTTTGACGGTTAGCATTTGAAAACCCCTGACAGGGCGGACCGCCAATTACTACGTCTATTGTTCCATATTGCCGTTGAATCTCTCCATAATCGGCCGCGCAAACATCTCCTCTTACGTCCACGTTAGGATGATTACGCCTATAGGTTTCCTGCATATTGGGATTGTTCTCAAATGCAACTTTAATGTCGAACTTCTGAGTTTGGAGAAATCCCAAGCTCAATCCTCCTGCACCGGAGAATAAGTCGACCACTGTATATTTATCACTCATATTCATTGTCCAATGTCGGCTTAATCATCTAGAAAAGATTGATATTTCTCCAACAATTCCTTTACTATTATCTCTGTAATGAAACCTTTACTGTAAGCAACCTGAAGGATTTTAAGGCCTTGCTTAGCCTGCTTAACAGAAGCTACCTTGCTCCATCCAACATATCTGCCCAGAGTTCCGGATATTCCGCATTGATAGCCGGCGAGGTTTCCGGTTTCTTTGCCCCATGATGCAACTGCGAACCAGACATCGGCACTAACCTGCTTAATGCCATCAATCAGGTCCTTCTCAGGATCATTCAATGTATCAATTCCTGTAGGCTTAGATTTTCCTACAGGTAACAACTCTGTTGCTAAATCCGAGTTAATGCTGATATTGAGTTTAGACTTAATCTCTGTCCAGCACTGTTCTTTCTTACACCATTGGGTTGTATTGATACCTGCGCATGTCTCCGTCAGATAATTGTAGATTGCATTTGCAACCACTTCTGCCATCCGATCAAATGCCTCTGAGGTCGCTTGCTGTCTCCATATCTTCTGCAAGTCTATGCGTTGACCAGATTTATAACTAATGTAGGCAGTGGTATAATCTGCAATGTTTGCCCAGAATCCTTGGAACTTCTGTGCTTTTACTATTTGCCTTACTCTACGGTAAATAATTGCTTTAGCAATCAATTCTTGATAGAAAACCTGATCTGGAACAAACTTACCTCTTTTTTTCAAACGTATAGTGAAATCACGGAAACTAGCCTGTCCACCTTTACTTGTAACGTGAGGAAGCTGATCCCATACGTTTTCATATCTTGCAAGTTCAAGCTTATCAAAATACTGCTCTTTAGGATAAATAGAGTCAAAGTATTTGACATTTTTCTCTCTAGAGCGTGTATCAGCATATTGGCCTCTTGCACGTTCATAGAACCACTTGGTTTGCTGTTCACCACCGCTTTTAGCCGGAGCCCAAACAGTTCGAGATAGACTTTCCATAGCCTGATGGAATTCATCATTTGCTGAAAAGTCTGCCAACTGAACTTTGTTCTGCGTATTGGCACATGCAGATATCTGAGGAACAACAGTTTTCATCTGCATTTGATCATCCAAAACTGTGATTTTCGCTTGCACATATATCTTATCCAGAGGAGTTCTGTCTTTGATACATGCATTAAAGATGGATGCTGTTGTTTGTCCGCCATTTACTATCTGGAAATCACTTAATCCAGTAATTGTACATGCATTGCCGTTTTCGTTACTGATAGTAATCTGCTCCGCAGTTGCAGAAATACCATTGTTATAGGCAAGGAACATCTCCGGTGTTTCCAATATTGTCGCTTTTATGCCCTTATTGACACCACCTCTTGCCTGCAAAAATGCGCGAACGTTTTTCTCCAACAATCTTGCATCATATCTTTCATAGATTTTGAAGAGAACATCTCCAGGAAAGACTGTGAAATAGGATGTATAACCACCGCTTTTGGTTTCTTCTCCGGCCTTCGAAACGTGTGTCTCCTCCGGAACAGATATTCTAATTGCATCAAGAGTCTTTCCTGCCAATTCCATGAGATCAAATTCTATTTTTTCTCTTGCAGCACCTGATGTACTTACCCTATAGATACGCTCTAGATCCCAAATAGTCGGAACAAAAGTAATTCCGTCTATTTCTTCAGTTTCAAGCATGGTGGAGCGTATTGTTCCATTAGTCATAAGGATAATACGAACTTCTGTAATTTTCCCTTGGTACTCATTAATGCTACGAGCCAAGTCAAAAGCGCCATATGCTTCTTCAATATCTGTTTGATAATTCTTTAAGGCCTTAAGATAGAACTGCTTTGCCCTATTAATCATAGCTACAGCATCAGATGGAGCAACGGTAAATAATTGCGGACTGTTCTTGTAAATAGATACAAACAGCACGATATTGCTTTCATCCTCGGCAATGCTATATCCATTAACTTTCACGCCGCGACCTTCGTGAAAACATACATTTCCGTCTTCAATTTCTGCCGCTTCACACAAATAGTCGATATATATCTGTGTAAAAATGTTCTCTCGAAAGTCTTCTGTTTCATCAATGGCAGCTTTATTAATTATCTCTTGACTTAAATCCTCATAGAATTTAGTCAGTTCTTCAGCTTTCGCCATACTCATACTCCTTTATTGCCTGCGGAATTTCATCGAACTCCACAGCAAAACTGTCACACGCCTGTAATGCAAGCCTATAGCTAATATCCATCACGCCTTGCGGTAAATCAGCCCTGAGCATTCGAGGGAATCCGTCTTCAACTTTGTATGCCTTGCGCTCCTTTAAGGAATATCGCTTGCTATAAAGCGCATCATCTTCTTCTGAATATCCGAGGTATGTTAAGTTTGCCGTAAAACGAGCGCGTTGTTGCTCATCAAGCATCAATGAAACCTGTTTAATCATCTCAGGTAAAGTGGTACCGGTTGCATCATTTCTTTCAATACGATACGCAACTAAATACAAAGCGTCCCTGTCAGTTTCATCCAGCTGTGCTTCACTTGAAATATGTACATATTCTAAGCTATTGGAAGAGGCTGTTTTCACTTCAACAGCAACTCGTTCTCCTTGGAAATCCTGAGCTGATTTAATTGGTCCGTTCCACAAATCCGAAGCTATTTCGATGCCTGATTCTTTTAATTCTCTGATAAATGAGAGTTCTCCGAAGAGGCCAATAACCATTCGCTCCGAAAGACGATTCCTAGCAGGATTTTTGAAGAACTCCCTCCATTTTTCGATTCGTCTTTTAAGCGTTTCAATATACTTTTCGGCTTCTTTTTGCTTCCTCAGGTCGTCTAAGATGTCTTGTGCTACTATTGCAAACACATCATTCTGGTCGCTGCTTGTTGCTTGTAAAACACAAGCAGCATAACCAGCGTGTTTAACCACGGGATCACCCAATGACAAGGTAAACCCTTGCGGAACAGTAAACGTATCGAACTGATTAGTATCTTTTTCCGGAATTTCAATCGACAGAAATCGTTTAGAGGGAATTCCCGAAGCTCCAATATACGCTCGATACAGCAGGTCAACATATACCATACGCTGCAGAAAGCGATCCCGTGAATTATGCTGAACCTCTATGTCTATCCATATTGTGTTAAGATCATTACTCTTCATCTAAATCGTTCCTCAAGAAAACCTCGTCAACTCTATACTCAACAGGTCGTGCTGTATCACTGCCCGGGAAGCTGATAGCATATCCCAAATATTTTCCGTCATACGGTTTTCTGTTGTTACCGTCTAACGTACCTGATTGGAATATATAAATCAGGAGCAGTGCTTTCTTTTTGTTTCTTGCATTTCGAACCTGTTTTGGAGATGTTTCCGTAGGAGGAATAGAGGACCTTCCTGACGGTTTCCAGTTCTCAAGAGTAAGCTCAAATGCACGTTTTTTCTCATCATCTGTAAGGTCGACATCCTGATCTATTTCAGTAATAAGGTTGTTTCTGATTAAATAGATGGTGTCTTTCTTGCTGCTGCGATTTTGTGAATCATCACTACGCCAAGTCAAGCCAATTGGAAGTCCCGATATGGTATCTGGCTCGCCTGACAACGTTGAAACAAGAGCAACCGTCCATTCTACAAGTTCACCGTCTTCGATTTGATTTTGAATATACTGGCTAACCACCTTAGGCGAAGCATTAAAACAAGATGGATGAATGGTGATATTCTGGATGAAATCGATTACCGCATCCGGGGTGATTTTCTCCCAAAGGTAATTATTTCTTGTCTCGGATGGTGGCATCTTACGCGGATCGCCAAGACCAGTAAGCCAGTTCTCTGCAAATCTAATGTTTGCCTGATTGCATGGATTATCCTTAAAAAATCTTGTGATCTGAACCAGTTCTCCTGCATATGTTACAGTGCGCTTTTCAGAGTTGCGCATCTTGTTTATTGCCGTAATCAACATACCGTCAGGATGTGTTCTTACCTTCAATCCATATGATTCTGGTGTTGCATGCAGATCTGCCATGTCGTCAAGTTCTTGACGCAGTTCTTCGTTTGCAACCGCAATATGGCGATACCATTCAATCAACTGGCCGCTAGTATATAACCGGCAAAGATCGGCATAACCGTTTCTATAACCAAACCATCGACCCATCTGGAGAAGAGTGTCGTACATTTTGGAGAGACGAGCATAATAGCTGACAGCGAGGCCTTCTAAGGTTAATCCTCGAGAAAGTTTATCACCACCAACCGCAATAACAGTGCATCCGTTCGGATACGCATCATAATCCAAACCACCATCAGCAGCCTTTCCGTTAATGGATTTCACTTCGATTTTTGATGCACATGTATATAAGCGTGCTTTTATATCCAACCAGTCAATTTCTTTAATGCCGCTATCATCCAAAGACGCCATAACAGATTTGGTTGTAGGGACAAAATCCTCCATCCAAATTGTTTCAAGATCATTGATGAGTTTGATATATTGTGGACCGGTTTGCATCTCAAGCTGCAGAACGATCTGCTTTACAACTTCTTTTATTATTTCCGTAATTTGCGTCTGAACATCGACAAAGCGCGTTACATGAACCAGCATTGAGTGATGCTTTCTCCCTTGTCCACGAACGTCTCTTGCAGCCGCCGCCAAAATAAAGGAATAAATGGCTCGATACATTGAATCTGGAATTCCGGTTACAATTAAATCTTTCTTATGCTTTTCCGGAAATGCTACCAGATAATCATCTGCCAGCCTAGTCAAAGGCAACGGCATAACCTCATTGATACCAGCTGTCCGATCCTTGTAGAGGCCGAAAACTTTTTCAGGACCTATGTAGTTTGAAGGTGCATGAAGATTCACAATAAAACTTCTTGGATACAAGTCCTCTCCATAAGTCTCTCCCACATTATTTTCATCCATAGGATAAATGAAAATATTGGCGAATGGTGTTGCTGTATATCCAACATATGCGCTTTGTGCAAAACAATTAAGGATTTGTCGGATCAATCCGTTTATCTTTGTGGGATCCTGTTCCGATGCATCGGGGTCTAGGTCTACATCGGTTGTACCAATCTTCTTGGCAGCCTTCGTATCAATAGACGCATTATCTGCCTCATCATCGATCAGCAACAGCGGAATATTTGCAATTTTTCCAGAATTATTTGCACTGGTAAACCAATTCAGCAAATTGCTTAATGGGGTAACATTCTTCTTTACTACCGCAATAATAGGGTCTCCACCTGGTGTTATAGTAACTGACTCGTGAACCTTCTTTTTAAAATCGCCATTAGTATCAGCACTAGTCACAGCAATAACGGGCGGCTCGAAAAATCCTGGAAGCAGGCCTGCTCCGATCTTAGAGGACGTTTGGTCATAGGATTCCTTCTTTTTGGTATCGCGGCCGATAAATCCTTTATCAATTCTTTTTTGTGTTTGGCTCCGCAAATCATTATTCAATCCGGCCAATACAATTACTATCTTATATCCAGCATCAACCGCCTTGGAAATAAGACCAGTATAATTGCTAGTTTTACCAGACTGTACGTTACCAACAACCATTCCTCTTCGATCCCAGGATCCAGTTCTTCTCGGACTCTCCAAGCGTTTTAATACTTCTTCAGTTGTTTCGTCTATACTGGTAACAACTGCAGGCGGAAGTTTTTCTTCAACTTCCAGATACTTTTTATATCTGCTCCAGAAATTCCACTTGATAGATGCACGCTCGTCAGCAAGCCATTCTCTATGATCACGATTATCTTCCAGTACCTTCGCGGTTCCTTCAAACACACCATAATCAAACAGAATCTGACGCAGCAATTCCTCTTGGTCCAAATCATCATCCGGATAATATGGGCCAAACATCATTTTCATTTTGGAAATTTCTGCTTCCAGACCATCAGGTGTAATCCTGTGCTGAACCAGAAGCTTCATCACATTGTCGTATATTGTAGCGAATAAATTTTCACCCAATTTTTATGCCCTCCTTTTCGCAGAACACAGCAACTTTTTCTGGCGAATAAATATAAGGTTCTGTACTTGCGATATTCTCAACAGCCTCTGCAGGAGAGCACCCATAAGAAAGGTACATCTCGTACAAAGTACCGATCATTTCATCAAATTCATCCGTTGTTCTGCCTTCAAAAGGATTAAGCATTTCCTTTGCCTTCTCAGAATAATCAGAGATAATCATAGGGACAGGAATTGTTTCCTCTATGAGGTTAATTAACTGTTTTATCTGGGTTCCAACATCTGACTGCAGTAAATTCTTTACAATTGGATGATCTCGATTTATTTCATATCCTAGTTTTCCATGCCGTACATTCTGATGCCAAACAAAGCATTGCTCTTTTTTCCCGGTACGTGCTAGTTTTTTCCCGCGATGCCGATATATCTTGGAAGATTCCCTTTGCGCCACGGTTGCGATTCGCTTCATTTCTTTCTGAATGGAGATAGGCGGAACTGCAGTTGACTTTCTTACATCAATGTTCCATTCGCTATCTGTTTCATTGCCTATATCCACCCGGATTCTTGCCAACCGATATTGCTCAAGTTTCTCCATTCCTGGAATAAGCCAATCGCCAGCAACTATTAATCGATTATTCCTATAGATGTAAAAACCTTGTTGCGCGTTCCAGCCATGCAATCCTGCATTTTCATTAAACTCCTCGATGGACAACTTGCTCTGATGGGGTAAGATATACGGCTTTACTTTTACTTCATAACCATTCACATAGAGACTTTCTGTTGGCATTCTTGTCGTACAGGAGTTATCAGACATAAAAGGATCCCACATCTGGATAAGCCTATTATTCAAGAAGAACTGGACTTTTTTAATTCCATGCATGTAAGCAGAAAAAACCACAGCAATATGATCTTTCACAGCTCTCGCATATGAAAGAAATGCATTTTGGTATTCCTCGTCATTGATGCTGGTTCCTGGGACAATTCGATCTAATTTTTCCCACACAACAATTGTTCCATTCGCATTTTTTTCGAAATGCTCTGCAATTATTTTCTGAGCATTAACAGATGCAGACTTGAGCAAAATCCATGCATTTTCAGCAGTCACGATATCCAAATCCCAACAACGAACGAACACACTGTTGTCTTTCTTAGTGGCTACAGTTAGTCTTTTGCACTGCGAAAAAGATGCTGTTTTCAATCCGAGGCCGAAACGTCCCAGGTCATCCGAGGACCTTTCGTCCAAAGGATTCTTACTACCGGTTTTCATTGCTTCGAATAATTCCGGTTCGGTCATTCCATATCCGTTATCTGCAATTGAAATCCAAGGATCCCCATTGTTCCACTCGAAATTGATAGAGATGATGCTTGCCTGAGCTGTAATACTATTATCAATTAGATCAGCAATTGCTGTAGAGATATCGTATCCAAATGCACGAAGTGATTGTATTAACGATGCCGCATTAGGACTAGCGAGTTCATAATCTTCAATAAGCATGCAAAGCACCTCAATCCACAAATTCCAGAATATCATCCACCTTAACATCAAGTGCCCGGCAGACTTTCTCAACAACTTCCATGGTTACATTGTCTCCGGCTGCCATTTTGCTGATAGTAGCCGCGCTGATCTGAGCTTTTTCTGCTAGATCCTGCTTCTTCAAATCACGATCGATAAGGAGTTTGAAAAGCTTTTTGTACGTTACTGCCATAGTCGTTTACCTCTGTTTAAGAACATTCCCGCCGGCTCCCGGCAGGATACAACATTTCAAATTACATTATACCACACCTCCGACAAATTGGAACAAAATTTTTAAGCGTTCGTCAAATTTTTTCACGTGTATTTTGTTAATTTAAACTGATGCGAATCAAAATTAGGCGACAGATTCCTCTGCCGCCCACGTTCATGTCGATTAAAAAATTAGAATACGACCTCCGGATTTTCCTCCCATGATGCATATTTCAGAAGCTCCAGACAATCCTCAAAGACAAGCTGCTTTGCTGTATTAACAATCCAACGATAAAGATCCTTCTGCAGGCCGGTTCCGATGTTGTGACTGTTCACTTTCTTACCGTCGAACAGTTCTTCCATGATGAATTTCATACGGAACTTACATATCATTGACCAGGTTCTTCAGCGCGATTTCCAGTTCCTTGTTTCCGTTGTGCTCCTCATTGGTATCAAAATGGTCATTCACCGAAATAAAACGCACACCCAAAAACAGGAAGATAGTCTCGATGAAATTGCTGGTTTCCAGATAATCTCGTCCCAGTCGGGACAGATCTTTTACGATAATACAGTTAATTTTTCCACTTCTCACATCGGCCATCATGGTTTCGAAGGTCGGTCTATGAAAGTCTGTGCCGGTAAATCCTTTATCTGTATATTCAAACAGCTCTGCAAACTCCGGTTTTCCGGCTGTGAACCTTCTCATCAGTTCCAGCTGGTTCTCGATAGATTCCGACCTGCGGCTCATGAGTTCCACGGACAGTCTGGCATACAGTGCCGTTCGCCAGCTTTCCTGTACCACCAGTTCAGGTTCCGAAGTTGTGTTCACCGCATTGAAGCGATTTTTCGTTCTTGCCATCTACTTCAATCTGGTGTCAATCTTGTTTATATCAGAGATTTACTGGGTCATTCTGACATTTCAACAACTGAACTCTACGCACGAGCAGATGAAAAGATGAAACGGAAAGCTTTGATGGAGGCTTAGTTTCATTGGTTTTGTCGTATCGTTCGATTTCCTGCAGCTTGCGCTTACGGTCACAACAGCTATGCTGTCCACAGTTCCGGGTCCAGAGGCTCTGTTCAGCTTGACCCCGTTCTCTCCATCCTTAACACGCTAGGTTCCTGTTTCATTCAGACCTTCCGTCCTCTTTACTCACCATATTGGCCTGCTTCCTCGGATGGGTACTGCTCGTACGCTCATTCAATTTGGAGGCTCAGTATAGCAAGAAAAAAGGCCGTGTCCCGTATATCCAAAAGGTCGGAGAAACGTCACAAAACGGACAGATTTCCGGGTTTTCGCATGAGCAGAACAGACGCTGTCAAAGTCGCTGAAAAAGTGTCGTTCTGCGTTATACTGTCCATTTTTCGGGGCACCATTTTGTGGTATTATATAGTCAGCTAAATATAGGTGAGGTGATCATTAGATGTATGTAAAACTCTCCATTCAGGAAAAGCTGAAGGATCTGCGAGTAGCCAGACATCTGACGCTTTCCGAGCTTTCTGATGCAACCGACATCGCCAGCTCCACGCTCGGAGAATATGAAAATAACGATTATAAGGACATCACCAGTCATTCCCTGGAGGTCCTTGCAAAGTTCTACGGTGTTTCCATCAATTATCTGATGGGTATTACCGAGAACAACCTTGAGGCAAATACACCCCTTGAGGAGCTACATCTTACGGATGATGCAGTGGCCGCCTTAAAAAGCGGCAAGATCAATACCAGACTGCTGTCAGAGATCATTGCCCATCCGGGCTTTCGTCAGATGATGACCGACTCTGAGATCTACGTGGACCGCATCGCTTCCGGTCGTATTCACGACATGAACACCATGCTGGAGGCAGTTCGCCAGACGATGATCCTTGAAAAGGGTGCCGATCCGGATGATATCTACATGCAGACCATCAAGGCTGCGCAGCTTTCGGAGGATGACTTCTTCGGGACCGCTATCAGCAAGGATCTG
>ULMV01009386.1_pt1 | contig 11124 bp, 12 predicted proteins | sample 1951751 | NCBI WGS metagenome assembly ULMV01 (sample SAMEA4835560, study PRJEB28245) | human gut metagenome | biome: gut microbiome; material: fecal sample | place: Denmark | collected 2008 | reverse complement strand
TGAGTGCTAATAAAATTATAAAGAAATTATTAACAAATTATTATCTGTGAATATACATCCTCGTCATGTGCGGCTCACCATCCCCTTGAACCATACACAAAAACTCCCAGCCATACCTCTCATAGAAGCTTGTATGGTCTGTAATCAGATAAACAGGTGATATGCCCTTTGCTCTCAGGTCTTCCACAGCCATGTCAAGCAGATGCCCTGCAATCCCATTACAGCGGTACTCCTCCTCCGTATAAACCGCACAGATATTAGGTGTGAGGTCTTTTCTGTCATGAAAATCATTCTCAATCACACCCAGACCACCAACGATTTTTTCTCCATCCATGCAAAGATACCAGCCGTATTCAGTTTCACTGTTAATATACGCTTCCATACATTCAAGATATGCCTGTTTTGGAACATACCACTTACTGTGGAACCACTCTGATGCATAATTCTTTAACTGTGGTCTTTCTCTTAATGTTATATATGTAAACATAAAATCCCCCCATTTACTGCTCTACTTTCAATCGTGCTTTTCTTCATTTTCCATGTTCTCTTTATCACCCTGATTATGATTGGTTGTCGGTCCGTTATTACTTCCATTGTTTCTGTTATTGCTTCCGATTACCTGATGCTTTTTCGGTGAAAAGAACACCCCAAACAATGCTCCCGTCAGAAACAGAACCATTCCTGCAAGTATAATCTCACGACCCGTGTACTTTCCTTCATTGATACTGTTCATCAATGCCTCGTATTTTTTTCTCATATTGTTTTTCTCCCTTCTCTAATTCTTATTTTTAATTCGCAGACATGCTTCTGTATGCATGATCCAGTGTCGTGAAAATAGCATCTGAATTAGCCCACGAATGTCTTTATTGCACCAATAATCAATCAACCAGACAGCATTTTCATCTGTGCTTACTACATTCAATGATTTTAAGCATTCTTTTCTTCCTTTTGGTATTTTCTGAGTTAATTCAGAATAAGATAAGCCTTTTATAATCTCCTCGGTGCTTTCTTTTACCTCAAAAATAGAATATTCCGATTGACATTTCTTATATCCTATTGTATCATCTGTGTATAAAAGAAATGGGTTTTGTGTCTGGTAAGCGATTATCCGCCGAGAGAGTTGCTCGTTTCTTTTTTTATATCTATAATATCGTATAAATACATTTTCCCATCATTAGAATGACGCACCAGCATGGATGCATGGAATATATTGTATCTATCAATTTCTCCACTCATCCGCCTTATCCCTCCTTCTCCGGCAGAAATGTCACCAACAAGAAAATAATTCCGAATACCACAATGCTTCCCGCCATAATCGCCACCATCTGACCTGTACTTACCACATGACCATGAAACTGCGGATTACAGTCAAGCGTATCCCTGATTGCAGTAATCATATCAGCAGGCAGCTTCTCGTTTTCCATCTCCGCAAAAATTCCGTGAAGCATGTGATTTTTTAACAGAGAGGTTCCGTATATACTCGGAAGATATGACAAACCTTTCTGTAAACCAGCACCGAAATTCGAGATTGGCATATATGCACCGCACACAAATCCATAGCCGGAGCTGACAATCGTTCCGACCGCCGATAGCTGTCCCTATGTGGTAAGCGGATAGCTGACAATACTAGAAAGCATACTGCCGAACAGCACAAGCAGTATTTCATCCAAAATCACCCACAGCACATCCGAGGTGCTCATGTACCAGCCCATTTTATATACATATCCAAGACAAAGTACCAACGCAAGCCCATTTACCATGAGTGAATTGGCTACAGTGGACAGGAAATATCCAAGATACAGCTTACATCTGCTTATCGGGGACACGTTGAAATCCTTGCGCGTTCCATTTGCCCGATCCTGCACCATCGTAAGATTCACACAGAATGTCACCGTCACGCAGCTTACCGCTAAAAGTGCTGCCACAAGCTGTGCCGCCACGGTTCCGTCTATCAGCTTATCAGAAATTGTAAGCTTATCTGAGATTGCCGATACAAAGGAATCCCTATACACCTTGGCCAAAAAAGTTGCATACAGAACAATAAGAATTGCCGGTGTAATAAGTGAAGAAAACAACATCCCCTTATCCTTAAAATATAATTTTCTGTTTCTTTGTATAAGTGCCAATACAGCCTTCATCAATTCTCACCTCCAAGCCTTTTTCTTGTTACCGCAAGAAACACATCGTCCATTCCGCCCTTTGTCACCTCGTAATCATAAAACAATTCCTGATGTGCTACGATAAGTTCAGTAGCCTCCGATGTATTTTTTACCCTGACACGATAGCCATCCCTGATTTCCTCGTATTCAATGCCAAGTGTCTTTATCTGGGCTTCAGTTACACCATAGATGGACATCGTATCCTGCACATACTTATTTTTTAATTCAAAAGGAGTTCCCTCCGATGCAATGCTTCCCTTATCGAGAATAACCACATAGTCGGCATTTGCCGCCTCCTCCATGTAGTGGGTGGTGAGAAATACGGTGATCTTTTCATCGGTACGAAGCTTATCAATAACGTTCCATATCAGCAGTCTCGTCTGTGGGTCCAAACCTGTCGTGGTTTCATCAAGAATCAACACCTCCGGTCTATGTAACAGTGCCCTCGCAATATCTATCCTTCTTCTCTGACCTCCTGAGAGCTTTCCGACAGGTCTGTTTAGATAATCTCCAAAGTCGAGTATATTGACAAGCTTCTTGAGTCTCTCCTCAAAGGCTTTCCCTGTTATCCCATAAAGTGCTGCCCTGCTTTTCAGATTTTCCCGGGCTGTGAGCGGCTTATCAAGCACACTGTCCTGAAACACGACGCCAAGTGTTCTCCCTACCTTCTTGCCTGTTTTCTCTATATCATTTTCATTAATCTGCACCGTTCCGCTGTCCTTTTTTAGTTGCCCGCAAATGATGGAGATTGTCGTACTTTTTCCGGCTCAGTTCACACCCAAAAAGGTAAACTTCTCCCCCTTTATTTTTCTTAACTCACTAAGCTTCCTGTTCATGCTGTCGGCAGCTATGCGGTCATTCATGTATACAACCAGATTCACAATAACATACACTCCGATAATAAGCCCTTCCATAAAAACAACCATTTCAGGCTTTTCAAGGTAAAACCATCCGAAGGCTCCTCCAAGTCCAAGCACCGCAATATTTACATATACAAAATATATTATCTGACGCACAATCATTCCTTTTTTGGATAATTCCTTCTCATTCTTGGTCGGATACATGAGAATCGGTACCGCACAGACCGCGGAGACTATTATAATCTGCCAGAGAATTCTTACGCTTATCTGCGCGTCCAAGCCCCATAATGCAGAAATATAGATTGCCGACGCAAACAATACGCATACTGTAATTTTAGAAAAAATATTTGCAAGATTTTTTACTTTTTCAAACACTGCTTAAACCTCCTACAATCCCAAGCGTTCCTTCAGAACCGGTACATACTGCCTTGAAATAATCACTTTTTCCTTATTTTCCAACAGAGCTTCAAATCTGCCTCCGAACGCAGGTGACAAATGCTTTATTTTATTCAGATTTAAAATCATGGACTTGGAAGCCCTCATAAAAGGAAATGACACAAGCAGTTCTTCGAGCTGATACAGCTTTTCCCTGACCTCATAGACATCCCTCTCACAGTACGCAAAAACCTTGTTGTCCATTGCCTCAAAATAATACACATCCGACGCTTCCAATGGACAGATTCCTTTTTCATCGTAGCCTGTAAGCTTCATGTCTCCATGTTCCAATCTATATACAAGCTGTTTCATTTCATCTGTCAGCGTATGACATCTGAATATTATCTCCCCCTCTTCGCCGAGAGACGGGGCAATTATCGTTATTTTCAATTTAAGCTCCATTTCTTCACAAAAGAATATACCTTCTCAGACCACTGCCACACATCCAGATTTTCATGACTTAAACAGAATGTCCTATCTACCAAATTTTCCGGTATTACCCTTATAAGCTGTGCCTTGTATTCAGACGGAACGATTATTATATATACATAATCTGCCAGCTTTACCTCGCCTTTTACTTTTTTTCCTGCATTCACTGCCGCTGACAATGAACCACGCTGAAAAACAGAAATCGCATTTTCGAGTTGGCTCTGAACAGTTACCATATATTTTATTCTGATTATTTTATATACGATTTTCTGGTATATGTCTACCTATTATCCTGTGAAATGCAAAAACAGACGTGTAAGATGTATGAGTGTAATCAAATTAAAGCGGACATTCGCAATCCGCTCTCGCTACTTGCTCATGAACGCAGTCGCTTTGCGAACTGTCAGTGGGAGCTTTTAGGCAAAGTACAAGCCAGCAAAAAATCAACCACCCCAAAACATTAAAAGGTTTGGAAGTGGTTGATTTTTACTTTGCCGCTATTATGTATGAAATTACCACTTTTCGGCAAGATTCTTTATGTCATAAAACTGAATCCATACCTTGTCATTTCTAAATTCATAGAAGAATGCGCCCTTGCCGTAATTGGTATACTCATCTCCATTAATTACAGTTGTCTTATTGTCATTTGTACGAACTGCAATTATGGAATTCATTCCTTTATAAGCCGCTGGTTTTTCACAAAGACCTGCTATGACTCCTGCCGTACCTGTCTTTGTCTGCGTTCTGGCATTAGTATAATAACAGTAGCCCTCTGAATCCGCAGTACTTCTGTTGATACCTGCAAGCTGTCCTGCATACTCTCGTCCGCCGTATACATATACATTGGTCAGGGAAGCCTTCTCGATAAGAGCATAGTTGTTCTCACCGATTATACCACCCGCTACAGACTCACTTCTTATTTCAGTATCAGAAATAGTTACCCCGCTGATTCCGCGCACATCTGCAGCACTTCCACTAACTGCGTCAATTCCTGCAAAGCCTCCTGCGCTCATGTATGCCACGTTATCAGAGCTTACAAGATACTGATTTCCTATTCTGCTGCCTGCAACAGTGCTGTCGCTTATCATACCCTGATTCATACCGGCATAACCGCCAATGTAGAGCTTATGACTTGTATTTATGTCATATCCGGACTTAACGGATACCGTAGCAGAGGTCATGCTGCAATTCGTGATTGCACCGTCATTATTATTCATTCCGGCAAAACCTCCGATATAATTCGAAGCCAATGCCGCAGCGGTATCATTCCAGATAACATTTATATCACTTATACGGCACTCTGTAATGGTTCCCTCGTTAATACCGACAAGTCCTCCAAAATATGTTGCATTACTTGTTATTGTATTTCTTGTGACTCCATCATCAGTGCTTACCCCCTCAATAAAGCAGCCCTTTATAATGCCCTTATTTACACCGGCAATCACACCAAAGCCGGTCTCCTCTGCCTTTGCACTGTCCACACTGTTATTTACATTTCCGACAATTCCCAGCTCACGAATCTCGCCATGATTTTCTCCGAATAACGGTGCTGCTGCACGTTTTAGCGTAAGCTTATGATTATTACCCAGAAGTACATAACCATCATCAAATATCTCAAATAACGGCTCTGAAAGCTCATTGATTGTGATATCATTGCTAAGCGCAATACCTGTATACCTTGAATCAGACTTTATGTATTCAATAGCAAGCTCTAACTCCCTCTCACTTGATACACATATCTGATAGCCGTCAAAGCCATCCGTGGTTACAAGCGGCATCCAGTTGGCTGTCACGAAGTCTGTGTTGAAATTAAGTGTCGATACCTTGGTGTCATCGCGAAGCACTACATCATAATATCCATAAGTACTCTTAGGTATCTTCTTTGTCCAGTACGAGAATACATATCCTTCTCTTACCGGCACTGCTATCTGTGCGAGTGTTATCTTTTCACTGCCCGCAGCAGGATAATAATAAATATACGTTTCCGGTGAGCCATCGTACAGTGTTGCAGAGAAAACAAGCTTATCCTCACTCCATACAGCTCTGAACCTTAAATTTCCCTGAGCACTTTGCGTAACATGGACAAGTCCGTTATCGAGGATTTTAACCTCAGCCGGCATAGCTCCATCGCCTGCCCACTCCCATCTTACGAATGACATATCATCGCATTTTGGTGCAGATATGTTAAAATCCAAGCCTGTGCGGTACTGTGATGGATTGTTGAGACTCTGTGCTCCATTATGTACAAGGTCGTAGGTGATAGTATAGGTCACAGGCTCCCAGAGAAGCTTGTAGGTCACATCCTTAGCACCTATCGTAATATTATTTCCATCAATCAGCTTCTTAGAAGGGTCGCTTGCATCATACCAGCCCTTGGCTGCGTAGCCCGTCCTCTTAACCTGACTAAGAACCGGTATCTGCAATGTTGCTCCATAATAGTAATCACCTGACTGTGCATAGTTGGAGGTTGTAGCTGTTCCGCCGGACAAATCATAGCCTAAATGACTCTTTATAAGTCTGTAATCATAATATATTACAGTACTTCCATCGCCGGCAATCTCCACAGTCTGTACAAGAGGCTTGATATAGCCCTCTGCCACCTGTGATGCATAATCAGCTGAAACCTCGCATGGCTCCTGAACTATCGAGCCGGCTTTAGCTGTCTTGTTCTGACTATACATAAGCGTATATGCACCGTTCGCATCCATCCTACGATATGCCACACTGTAGAATACATCCTGTGCCGCATAGTCAGCCGTGAAGGTCACATCATTAGCAGGCATGGTATCAATAAGATTCTTCCATGTTCCTGTATAGCCCGGTCTGTTAAGCCCCGGTGCAGTAATGGTTTGACCATATTTTACCTTTCCGGTTGAATAATCTGTTCCTGTCAATTCTCCCTCGCCGGCATCCCATGTAATTGTGTATTCCTCTCTCTCATACCTGTACTCACATACCGCACTTCCGTCATCAAGAACAGTCACACTCTTAGCTTCCGGTGTCTTAAAGCCTGCAAATACTTCCGGTGCAGGTGTTATAGCTGTACCTGTCTGTCCATATATAACCGCTGTCGATTCCGGTGTCGCATTGTAGGTTCCGTCAAGGTTCTCCATGTAATACTTGACAGTAACAGCACGCCTGTCTGTCGCCCTGTACTTCGCTGTCAGAGTTACATCATGCTCCGGCATATACTCCGGTATCTTATAATCCCATCCGGCAAATATAATATGACAAGCTGGGTATCTATCTCAGGACTATATTCATTCATGCTTAAAATTTCACCAAAAAGTATTGCCCTTTCATAACAGCGAAGCCACTTTGAATCCATATTCGGGAAAATACTCCCAAACCGGTTTCCTATAAGTTTATCAAGCGGCACCTTTTCAAGCCTGGCAAGTGCCTGGTTTCCATACCTGAACACCCAGTCCACAGCACGACAGTCATCATCAAATATCATTTCAATGTCCGTAAACGCAAACGGCATATTCTCATAGCTTTTATAATATTCACAGTATTCCTCAAACGAACCGGGAATTCCTTCCGTTGAAAAATTCATAATAATATTTCTTTGTCTCTGATATAATCTGTTTTCTATTTCCTCTTTTCGGCTAATCGTATATTCCACTGCCATACCGTTATTAAGATTTACCATATCTGTCACATCATGTATGGCTATAACCGATACAAGATTACCTCTTCTGACCTCAATGAAAGCATCCCCGAGCATATCACAGAATTCCTTATAAGTTGTTCTTGTCTCGATGACCTCTCCGTTATCCATGTGTACATCTGCATGTTTTCTGCGCATGTGAATATAAAGTATATGGTTGACTGAAAGTGTCCTTTTCCTTCTGTTGGATACTATTGTAATTGATTTTTGTGTATGCATGGCACTCCTTCACCTATTTATGGAGCAGGCAGCTTAACTGAAGCCTGCCCCTGTCCCGGATTTATTAAAATTCAATCTTACAGTCCGGCTCAACCTCCCTGCAGGCCTTCAGCACCTCTGTCATTACCTTTTTATCATCCTGTCCATCCTCAAACTCAACTTCCATCTTCTGTGTCATAAAGCTGACAGCTGCATCTATGACTCCCGGTGTGTTATTGGCAATATCCTCCATTGTATTTGCACAATTGATACAGTCTACCGAAATATTGTATGTCTTATTCATATTAGCTCTCCCTTCACCTTAAATAATGTAAGTATGGCTGTTCTCCCACACGTTCCGTATATACATATATTTTATGTATATACCCATTATACTGCTTAATTAATTTTTTTCAATAAAAATTGACCAACTTTCATTTTTTATTGATAAATTATAAAGGAGAACACACCACAGCCAGCACGTTCTCCTTCTATATTTTTTATTCTCAGGTAATTAATGAGCTTTAACCTTCGTCCAAAGGTCTGCACAGTATGACTTAATTTCTGTCTCCTGATATGCAAATACCTCATCCTTATCATATCCGACTCTTGTAACATAAGCGCTTATGCCCTTGTAAGCATCCTCCTGCATAGCCTCGAATGCAGACTTAACCGGTGAAGAATACCCAACCTCCTCGGTATTTGCAAGAGCGTTTTCCTCATCAAGCATGAAGTTCATGAACTGATGGGCAAGCTCTGTGTCTGTGCAGTCCTTTGTGATAACCATGCAGTCACACCAAATGTTGGTTCCCTGCTCCGGCTCAATATATGCAAGCTTCTCGTTCTCTGACATGATATAAGCTGCATCACCTGAGTACACAACCGCAATTGACTTGTTTCCCGAAATCATATTGTCGATGACGTCATCCCCTACATAGACAGGCTCCATGGTATCTCTCTGATTACAGAGCCACTCATAAGCAGCATCAAGCTGCGAATAATCCTTGGTGTTCATTGAATATCCAAGTGCCTTGAGTGCTATCATAAATGAATCCCTCTCTGAATCGTACATATAGAGGTCACCCTTGTACTTCTCATTTAAAAGAAGGTTCCAGCCCTCCTTCGCATCATCCTCAGACACAACCGTCTTATCATAGAGAATACCTACAGAACCCCAGAAATAAGGTACAGAATATGTGTTTTCCGGGTCAAAGCTTCTTCCGTACAAATCCGAAATAATATTGTCCTTGTTGGTTATAAGGCTCCAATCGACCGGCTGAAGGTAATTTTCCTTGATAAGTCTTTCTATCATATAGTCCGATGGAATAAGGACATCGTACTTACTTCCGCTCATAACCTTTGTGTAGAGTGATTCATTAGAATCAAAGGTCTCGTATACTACCTTGCAGTTATACTGCTTCTCGAACTTTGATAAAAGTGTCTTGTCAATATATTCTCCGGCATTGTACACCCTGAGTGTCTTCTTTCCCGAGGAACCACACCCGCTTAAGGCAAGTGCTGCCATACATACACATAATATTAATGCTGCTATTTTCTTCTTCATTTCAGTCCTCCATCCTGCCATTTTATTGCGCTTATACATACATTATAAAAAACCTGTTTCCATAATTAAATCTTATAACCGCATTATATGTTCAGCAGTATATTCTACATTTTAATTATATTTCTTCATTCTATTCTGATTTATTTTATTTTTTCCTGTATCAGCTTCTTATTCTTTTCAGCTGTTTTTTCCTGTCTCTTCTTCACTGCCTCCGGGACAAGGTTAACGATGAGAAGCGTAACTATGATAATTACAATAACAATCGCCGACAATGCGTTGATTGTAGGGTTCGTTCTCTTTGTCATGTTATACACGACAATAGAGATATTGGCTACTCCGTTTCCGGTTACAAAGTAGGAGATAACAAAGTCATCAAGCGACATTGTGAACGAAAGCAGCATGCCTGCATATATCCCGGGCTTAATCATCGGCACGATAACCTTGGTGAGTGCCTGAAACGGTGTCGCACCTAAATCCATAGCTGCATTGGCGAGGTTAGGGTCAAGGCTTCTCACCTTCGGATAGACACTCGTTATCACATAAGGTGTACAAAAACATATATGTGCAAGAAGCATCGTCACATAACCTCTGTCAATTTTCATTGAAGAGAAAAGAATCATCAGCCCTATTGCCGTAACTATCTCCGGGTTCATAATCGGAATATTGTTGACATTTATAAGCCATTCCTTGACAACCTTGCGGTTTCTTGAAAGACCGATGGCTGTTATGGTTCCAAGTATCGTTGCCACAGCTGTCGCTATAACGGCGATACTGAGTGATACTCCGACTGCACTCATAATATTCCTGTCCTCGACAAGTGCCTGATACCACTTAAGGCTGAATCCCGTGAATCTTGTAAGTGACTTTGAGGAGTTGAACGAGAACACCATGGTCACGATAATAGGTATATAGAAAAATGCGAAGCAAATTGCTATATATATTATTGAGCCTAACTTTCCACGCTTCTTCAAGCTTAAGCACCTCCATTCTCATCAGGATCGATTTTTTTCATAATTCTTATCATGATAAGGATTGCCACTGCAAGTAACATTGAGATAGCACTTCCGAAATTCCAGTCGCCCACGGAAATGAACTGTTCCTCAATAAGGTTTCCTATAAGCACATACTGTCCGCCTCCGAGAAGCTTCGGAATGACAAAGCTTGATATAGAAAGCAGGAATACCATTATCGTTCCGTTTACAACTCCCGGAATCGAAAGCTTGAAGGTTACCTTCCAGAATGCCGTGACAGGCCTGGCTCCAAGGTCATACGCCGCCTCTATAAGTGAATGATCCATCTTAGCCAGAGATGTGTGAATAGGTATAACCATAAACGGAAGCAGGTCACACACAAGACCTATTATAACCGAAAAGTCCGTGTACATCATCGTAACCGGGTCGAGTCCAAGGAACACAAGCAACGAGTTGATGATACCATTGTCCGATAGAAGGCTTATCCACGCATAGGTGCGCAGAAGCATATTAATCCATGTAGGTATTGTTACAGCAAGTATAAGTATATTCTGTGCCTTATCGCTGAACCTTGAGATAACATACGCAAGCATGTATCCGATTATAAGGCTTATTATTGTGGTGATTGCACCCAGCTTGAAGGAACGTATAAAAACATTCATATAAACCGGTTCAAAAATCTTTTTAAAATTCTCACCCGTAAACTGGATATTTACAAGACTGTTCCCCCCTGTGGTAACCGAATACAGTACAATGAGAAGCAGGGGCACAACAATCAATATAAATGACCAGATAAGATATGGTCTTACCAGATTTTTAAATTGTTTCATAATATCCT
>ULMV01000359.1_pt1 | contig 11186 bp, 9 predicted proteins | sample 1951751 | NCBI WGS metagenome assembly ULMV01 (sample SAMEA4835560, study PRJEB28245) | human gut metagenome | biome: gut microbiome; material: fecal sample | place: Denmark | collected 2008 | reverse complement strand
TTCTGCATGTGATGCTCCATTTGTAATTTGTAAACTATTTAATCCTGCAAAAACTTCTTTTTTTACTTTCTCTAACATTTCTGAATCTAATCCTGCCGGTTGAGTATGTCCTGTTTCTATAAAATGTGGTGCACCTGTTGTTTGCTTTCTAGTTACTGTCAACAACGTATGTTTTCCTTTATATGAAATACTTTCAGCACTAAACTCATCTCCAGCTATATATTCTTCAATAATCGCCTTTTTCTCAAACGAAACCTCAACAGCTGCTTCTATTGCTTCTTTTAATTTTCTGGATTCCGCTTCTTCCCAACTCTCTATTTTATTAATTGATCTACTTCCAGACCTGTCTGTTGGTTTTACTATAATTGGCATTGAAAAATCTCTTATTTGGGATATTTCTTCTTCCCCTGTCCCAGCAACTTTTATAAATTTAGGAACTGATACTCCATTTGATAAAAATGCTTTTCTCATTTCATATTTATTTGTAGATAATCTTGTACATTCAAGGCTATTTCCTACAAGTCCTAATTTATCTGCTAAATAGTTTACTGTTAATGTGGCCAAATCTGATGCAACTGAAATAACCGCATCTGGCTTTATTTCTTTACATTTAGCTAGTATTCTATCTCTTTCTACTATACTTATTGGGTAAAAATAGTCTGCAAAAGCTGCACCAACAGCACCTTCTGCCCAAGCAAATACATGTGTTTCATACCCTAGTTCTTTAGCTTTTATTATGAGTGGCATCTGAAAATTATTTGCTCCTATAATAACAATTTTTTTCATTTAGAAACTTCCTTTCTTTCGGTTATTATACTGGCTAATTCTTCTCATAGAATTCTTTTATTGCTTTTATTACTTTATCTTGATATTCTTTTGTTAATCCATAATACATTGGCAATCTTACTAATTTTTCACTTTCCGAAGTTGTGTATTTGTCTTCTCCATTGAATCTTCCAAATCTCTTTCCTGCTGGAGAATCATGTAATGGAATATAATGAAATACTGCTTGAATTCCATTACCCTTTAGATATTTAATTAATGCTGTTCTTTCTTCTAAGCTCTTTGCTTTTATATAAAACATATGTGCATTATGAGTACTATATTCTGGAACATACTGCAATGTTATTTTTTTAGACTTTTCTAGTTCTTGTAGATTTTCTTTGTAATAATTCCATGCAGATAATCTTGCATTATTGATTTCTTCTGCTTTTTCAAGTTGAGGATATAAATATGCACAATTTAATTCACTTGGTAAATATGATGAACCATAATCTACCCATGTATATTTATCAATTTCCCCTCTAAAGAATTTATTTCTATTTGTTCCCTTTTCTCTTATTATTTCAGCTCTTTCAATTAATGATGGATCATTTATTACAATAGCTCCACCTTCGCCCATGCTGTAATTCTTAGTTTCATGGAAACTATAGCATCCAAGGTCTGCAATTGTTCCTAAATATTTTCCTTTGTATTTAGCCATAAATCCTTGAGCCGCATCTTCTACAACTTTCAAGTTGTGTTTCTTAGCTATTTTCATAATTTTATCCATATCTGGTGAAATTCCTGCATAATGAACTACTGCAATCGCTTTAGTTTTAGGTGTTATTGCTTCCTCTATCTTATTTTCATCAATATTCATTGTTTTAGAATTTATATCTACAAAAACCACTTTAGCACCAACCATAATAAATGCATCTGCTGTTGATACAAATGTATAAGATGGCATTATTACTTCATCTCCTGGCTGTAAATTTAATAAAATTGCAGCCATTTCAAGTGCATCCGTACAAGATGTTGTTAATAAAACTTTTGTAGCATTAAATTTGTCTTCCATCCATTTACTACATTTTTTAGTAAACTCTCCATCGCCACAAATTTTTCTACTTTTAATTGCTTCTTCTATGCAATCTAAAGAACCTTCTATATAAATTGGTATATTAAATCCTATCATCTTTATCCTCTTCTTTCTATTTTATTCTATAAGCTGGTATCACATATGCAAATATTGCTTTAAATGATATTACAATAATTAGTAGCATTAATACTACTATTATAGCCTTTCGTATTTTTTCTGATTTTATAAATTTTTCTAACACTGCCTGTATTCCATTAACAAGGAAATATGTAAATGGTATTATAATTCCCATTATATATCTGCCCTGTGGCTGAAAATCGCTTGTATATGAATATATTATACTTAAAATTATTGGTATAATAATTGCTATCACAAAAGTGTAATTTAAAAGATATTTATTCTTTTCTTCTTTTTTATAAATAAATAATTTCTTAAATTTCAATAAACATCCAATTCCACCTATCATCCAAATACAAAAATATGCATAATATATTTTATTTGACATCAATATATTTTGATATCCAAACATTCCTACAAAACTTCTTGTTGTTATATGAATCCATGCATCATCATCTAACATATGCCAAAGACTTTCATTACTGTTCTCTGGTGTTTTTCTTGCAGATGGCTTATATTGTTCCATGGCATATTTATTTCCATATTCATTTTGCGTTTTTGTTCCCAATATATCTCCATCATAAAGTATTGCATTTCTTACAAACCACCAGCCTGCAACTACAAAAGCAACACTTGCAACTATTAAAGCTTTTTTAGCTATCTCTTTTGCATCCATCTTGTTTAAGATAGCTGAACTTAGGCAAATTAATGCACTACATAAAATATATCCATATGCGTTGTAATATGTTAAGGCACAAAAACCAACTGCTAACCCTAGTAATATGCAATGCTTTGTTTTCCAATTACTTTCTAATCCTAATATCCATAAATAAATTATAATAGATATTGCCAAAATCGCAGTTGAATCATTATTTATATATGAAGCCAAAAATGCTGTTATTGGTTGAAATGCAATAAAAACTATAAATAAATATTTATAAATTTCTTTATCTTTAAAAAGTTTATTCGAAATCTTTATTACAAAGTATATTGTCAATGTCATACTTATTGTACTTACAAGTCTTGCAGCCACTACTAATGCAAAGTGATTTGTAGTAAAAAGTAATGCTATTTTTACAAAAACAGCACAAATCATATATGTAAGAATCGGCTGAAATGCATACGAAATTCCCCAAATAGAATCTCGTATACTTTCATCTCTTCCGTCAGGTATTGAATTATGTTCTGCAATATATTTGCAAATATCCCATTTCATTTTTTCATCTGGGCATGAATTATATGGTTGTGATACAGTCCATATCAAATAATAACAAAATAGTCCTATTAAGAAAATAGTCATTATAATTTTCTTATGTTTTTTACATATCTCTAAAATTTTATCCATTGTCAGTTTTTTCTCCCTTTTCCACTTTTTCTATAATATATGGAGGCCTATTTCTCGCTGCATCAAAAGTTCTCCACAAATATTCTCCTAACACCCCTATTGATAACATTATAATTCCAAATCCGACTAACATGATTATAATAATTGATGCATATCCTTCAACATCAATTATTCCTGTCATTTTTTTATAAATTATAATGACTAACCAAATTAATGCTATAAAGAAACTTAAAATTCCTGCTGTAGTTATCATTTTTATAGGGAAATATGAAAAACTTAATAGCGAATCATATACTAATTTGATTTTTTTAGATAGTGTCCATCTTGATTTTCCTATTTCTCTTTTCTTTCTAACATAAGGAACCGTTGAAGTTTCAAATCCAGCCCACAAAATTTGGCTCATTAATGATGTATTACATTCTTGCATTTTTACTAAGAAATCTATAACCTGTCTATCTATTAAAAATGAATCAAACCCTCCTTTTGGCATATTGTGTAATGCTAATTTTCTCATCAGAAATGCATATAGATTTGAAAAGGCTTTTTGCGTAATTGGTTCTTCTCTATCTGCTCTTACAGCCAAAACCACTTTACTTCCCTCATCATATTTTTTCATCATATCTAATATCATTTCTGATGGTTCTTGTAAATCAGCTGCTTTTCTTACAGCACAGTCTCCAGTGCATTGAGACAATCCGGCCAAAATCGCAGCATGTTCTCCAAAATTTCTTGATAATCTTATTGTTTTTATATTTGAATCAATTTTTGCTAGTTCTTGCATTACTTTATAAGAATTATCTTTTGACCCATCATCAACCATTATTAGTTCATATTGTATTCCTTCCGGTAATTTCGTAAGAACTTTTTCCTTTAAGTCTGCATATAATGGCAAAAGATTATCCTGATTATAATATACAGGTACTATTATTGAAATTTTTTTCATTTTTTATTTCGTTTTCCTCCTTTTTATTTCGAACTTATTTTACCACAATGTCACAATTAGGTCAAATACATTTTATTTATGAAACAAAACGTTTCATAAATTTTCCTGTATAACTTTTCTCATTTTTACAGATTTGTTCTGGTGTTCCAACAGCAATAACCTCTCCACCAGCATCTCCGCCTTCTGGTCCCAAATCTATAATGTGATCTGCTGTTTTTATTAAGTCTAAATTGTGTTCAATTACTATGATTGTGTTCCCTGTATCCACAAGTCTTTGTAAAATATCTACTAATCTGTGTACATCTGCAATATGCAAACCAGTTGTAGGCTCGTCCAAAATATATAAAGTCTTGCCTGTAGCTCGTTTTGACAATTCTGTTGCAAGTTTTACTCGCTGTGCTTCTCCTCCTGATAATGTTGTTGATGGTTGTCCTAACTTGATATATCCAAGTCCTACATCATATAATGTTTGTATTTTATTTTTTATTTTTGGGATATTTTCAAAAAACTCTAATGCTTCTTCAACAGTCATGTCTAAAACGTCTGCAATATTTTTTCCTTTATATTTTACTTCTAGGGTCTCTCTATTATATCTTTTTCCTTTACATACTTCACATGGCACATATACATCAGGCAAGAAATGCATTTCAATTTTATGAACACCGTCTCCATTACAACTTTCACATCTTCCTCCTGATACATTAAAGCTGAATCTACCCTTTTCATATCCTCTCATTTTTGCTTCATTTGTTCCTGCAAATATGTCTCTTATTAAATCAAATGCACCTGTGTATGTAGCAGGGTTTGAACGTGGTGTTCTTCCAATTGGAGATTGATCAATATTAATTATTTTGTCTATATTGTCAAGTCCTTTTATTTGTTTACATTTTCCAGGTTTTTCACTTGCACCATTTAATTGTTGAGCTATATTTTTGTATAGAACTTCATTTACTAGTGTACTTTTTCCAGAACCTGATACTCCTGTAACACAAGTAAATACACCTAATGGGAATTTTACACTGATATTTTTCAAGTTGTTTTCTGTTGCACCAACAACCTCGATACATTTTTTATTTCCTTTTCTTCTTTTTGATGGTACATGTATTTGCTTTCTGCCACTTAAATAATCACCAGTTATTGAACCCTTTACTTGTTTGATTTCTTCTGCGGTTCCTTGTGCCATAACATTTCCACCATGTACACCTGCCCCTGGACCAATATCTATAATTTGGTCTGCCGCATACATTGTATCTTCGTCATGTTCAACAACTATTAAAGTATTTCCTAAATCCCTTAATTTTTTCAAAGTTGCAATTAACTTGTCATTGTCTCTTTGATGAAGTCCAATACTTGGCTCGTCCAATATATATAAAACTCCTGTTAGTCCTGAACCAATTTGAGTTGCTAAACGAATACGTTGTGCTTCCCCTCCTGATAATGTTCCTGCACTTCTTGATAATGTTAGATATTCTAGTCCAACATCAATTAAAAATTGAAGTCTTGAATCTACTTCTTTTAAAATCATCTCTGCAATGATTTTTTGAGAATCTGTTAATTCAAGATTTCTCAAGAATTCTTGAATATTTCTAATTGACATATCTGTCAACTCATTTATATTTTTTCCTCCGACTTTAATACATAAAATTTCTTTTTTTAGTCTTGCACCATTACATTCATCACAATGCATATTGCTCATATACATTTCGTAAAAATCTCTCATTCCTTGAGATTTTGTCTCATTATGACGTCTTTCAAGTGTTGGGATTACTCCTTCAAATGGAGCTGTGAATTTTCTTGTACCTGCATATGATGAATATTCAAAATCAATTTCTTCATCACCTGTTCCATAAAGAATTTTATCAATGAAGTCTTTAGGCAAGTCTTTTATTTTTTTATTTTTTATTTCAACCCCATAATGTTTTCCAATACTTTCAAAATACATTTTGGCCATTGTATCGCCTTTTTTCATTGTACTTGACCCAAATGCTTTTACACCATCATATAAAGTTTTGTTCTTGTCTGGAATTATTAAATCTTCATCCATTTTCATTAAATATCCTATACCTGAGCATTTTGGACAAGCTCCATACGGATTATTAAATGAAAACATTCTTGGTGTTAATTCTGGAAAACTGAATCCACAATCTGGACATGCATAATTACAACTGTATAGAATTGTCTTGTCTCCTACAACATCAATTAAAACTAAATTATCTGCATGTTTTAGTGCTACTTCTATTGATTCTGTAAGTCTTGCTGTTATTTCTGGTTTTATTACTAATCTATCTACTACTATTTCTATTTCATGCTTCTTTTTTTTGTCTAATTTTACATCTTCCATTTCTGTTAAGTCATAGATTTCTCCATCTACTCTTACTCTTGCAAATCCGTCTTTTTGTAAGTCTTCAAATAGTTTTGTATATTCACCTTTTCTGCTACGCACAACTGGTGCCAATATTTGAATTCTTGTACCTTCTTTTAATTTCATTATGTTGTCTACAATTTGGTCTATTGATTGTTTTTCAATTTTTTTACCACAATTTGGACAATATGGCACACCTATTCTTGCATATAGTAGACGTATATAATCATAGATTTCTGTAACTGTTCCTACTGTTGAACGTGGATTTTTTGATGTGGTTTTTTGATCTATTGAAATTGCTGGTGATAACCCTTCAATTGATTCTACATCTGGCTTTTCCATTAATCCCAAAAATTGCCTTGCATATGATGATAAACTTTCTACATATCTTCTTTGTCCTTCTGCATATAATGTATCAAATGCCAATGATGATTTTCCAGAGCCTGAAAGTCCTGTTATTACTACTAATTTGTCTCTTGGTATTTCTAAATTTATGTTTTTTAAATTGTGCTCTTTTGCTCCTTTTATGATTATTTTGTCATTCATTTTGTCTACTTCCTTTCTTTGATTTTTTTGCCATACTTTATAATAGCCAATCTGCATCAGTGTGCAAATTGGCTTTTGTATCTTTTATTTGTTAATAAAGTGCTGTACGGAAACCTGTATTATTGTCATATCTTTCGTCACGGCTACTACATTGATTGTTTGAAAATGTTGTTGTCACTCTGTTCCTCCTTTTATTTCTTCATTTGCCTGGTATGAATCAATACTTAATGTAATACTCATAGCTGATGTAGCTTTAGGATTGTCCATAAAATATTTTCCTACTGTATATCCCCATTTCGAATCTAATTCATCATTATCACCTGCCCAATTGGCTGTTACTTTTAAATATGCTTTATTCTTTGCAGATACTTGTGCAGAATGTTCAATTTCTAATGTAAATGGAAATTTGGTTGTATCATTTATGATTTTTCCCTTTGCAACAACTTCTCCTGTTTCTTTTTCTTCCACAACTGATTTTTCAATATTTATATAATTTTCTGTAGTTGGTTGCTTTCCTTCTGGTACCAATTCATATGAAACTCCTGCAATTGATATTGCTTGAATACTATAGCTTAAATCTACCAGTGCTTCTCCATTATTCAAGATGTCAACAGTTACAGTTTGCTCCGGCATATGTGGATATAATGTTGGAAATTCTATACCTATTGGATTTTCCTTTTTTTCCTCACCAATAAAATATTCCATATCCCATGCTGCCACATGCATATTCAATTGTGAATTTAAAACCTTAGAATATGCAAACCACGCAAATGTAGTCATTATAAGAGTAAATATGAACAATATATATTTCTTTGCTTTTTTCTTGCCTTTTGATTTTCTATGCTGACGCAATATATTCTTCATGCTATATTTTTTCTCCCTTCTTTAGTACTTTTTTCTTTTGTAATCCTTTTTCACAATTATATTTTACACTATTTTATATTTTAACGCAATAATAATTTAAAAAATTTGCATTTTGTTAAATTTTGTAGTATAATTATGTTATCCATAAAATAACATTAGGAGGATAAGAATATGACAGAAAAAGTAAACAAATCAACAGTAATCTTCTCTGAAGAAGGAACACTGGTAGTGAATCATGAAAATCTCTCTCGGTGCTTTGTTGTAACGCACGTTGAATCTGGAAAAGTTGTAAAAATCCCAGAAGATAAGCTGATGGGAACTGTTTATAAGCATCCCATTGACTTCATTAGTGCATTTCAGAAACCATTTGCAGATATGAACATATCTGTCGTGGTTATCACTAAAAAAGCTGAAAAAGCTTTTTGGAACATGCTGGAGTTTAACAGAATCGATAGTTAGCCATACATTTGCTAAAATAGTATGGTGTGTCATTATTTTTTATCAATACCAGGAGGCTTACATAGCTCCTGGTATATTTTTTTGCACACGTGAGATCGCTTTTTTTCCGTGCATTGCACACGTGAGATCGCTTTTTTTCCGTGCAACTATAAAATCAGCTTCAATATAATTAAAAATATTGCACCAGGAACACCTAAAATTCCAACCCATAATGATGTAAAGAAATTCAGTCCTATATGAAATCCCCATATACCGCCTATCCAATTGATTATAATTATACATACCCCACCTAAAATTGAATTAAATACAAGCTTTAAAATTTTTCTAATTGGAATTATAAAAATTCTCCCTATAATAAATAGCATACAAATACAAGATATAATTACAAGAATATTTATGTTCATATTATCACCTCAAAAAAATAGTAGTAATTATTACTACTATCCTTATGTTGTTTTATACGTAATTATTCTTTAACCAGCTATATTCTTTTTATCAAATATTCGTGATTTTAATTCCGCTTCTCTATCAACTTTTATTTTCTTACTTTTAGCAATTTTTATTAAATAATCAAGTCTTGATTGATGAGCCTTTATCTGATAAACATAGTAATCAATCAGCTCATCTTCTGCAAACTCAAAATTGCATCTTGCTACTTCTAGTATTCTTTTAGTTTCACTGATAATTCTCATTAGTTCTTCTTCTAATTCTTTATCAGTCTTGCTTTTTAGCATTTTATTAATTAAATATTCTTCTTGCATTTTCTCCCTCTCTCATTTCAATTTATACTATTATATGCATCGTTTTCTATATTTATCCACTGCACAGAAAAAAAGCGATCTCAGGTGTGCATTGCACGGAAAAAAAGCGAGATAATCGGTGCAGTTTTGCACGGAAAAAAAGCGATCTCACGTGTGCAATAATATCCCTATTGATTGTATAATGAATAAATTCATCATATTTGACATAAGCAAATTATTTGTTGCCTCGACAACCCCATGCATATTATTGTTGCTGATAGTTTTATGATGTTTTTGCGCTTCGAAGAATGTAATTAATTCTGGTATGCTTGTTACAAAACCTAGAATAATTCCAATAACTATTTCTGGTATATTGAAAACTACACAAAGTGTGTCTAAGGTGTTCCCTAGCCATTCACCTATAAAAAATAATAATACGCCTGTTGCTATTAATAACACTATGTCTCTTATTAATTTTATTTTTGTTGATTTTTTTGAGATTTCTGTCTTTTTTTCTAGTTGCTCTGATTCATCATCTTCTTTTGGCAAATACAACTGGTGCACATCATTATTTACTTTCTTAAAGCCTAGATATAAAATAAACAAAATTGGTACCATTACAATGCTTAACTCACTTTTCATAAAGCTAAAAAGTAAAGGTAATAATATTGTTATTAAAACCAAATATATATCAACTTTTATTGCTTTATTTTGTAACGACTTATGATTTTTATTTAAGGTAATTGCGCCAACATATTGAATTAAATTTATTACATTCGAACTTAAAACATTATAAATGCCCGCACCTATTAAACCATTAATACTTGCAGCACTTATTGTTAATAGTTCTGGTACAGATGTTGCAATTCCCGCGATATCGCCAACTGTTTTTGGCTTTAATTTTAGGTTTTCTGCCAAACTTCTTAAAGTTCTTACTAATATTTCCTTAGATATAACTACAATCAAGCCTGTATAAAATAAAAATTGGATAATTTCCCATAATAAATTCATTTTTATCTTCCTTTCTCTTTAGCTTATTATTTACAAATTATTTAATTTTTATTGATATTTCCGAACTTTTGTTATATAATATCAACATTAATGTAAGAAAGGGATTGAGAAAAATGATAGATATTAAGTTGATTAGAGAAAACCCAGATTTGGTAAAAGATAATATTAAGAAAAAATTTCAAGACCAAAAATTAGTTTTAGTTGATGAAGTTTTAGAATTAGATAAAAAAAATAGAGAAGCAAAATTGAATGGAGATAATTTAAGAGCTGATAGAAAAAAAACAAGTGAACAAGTCGGACAACTTATGAAAGCTGGTCAAAAAGAAGATGCTGAAAAATTAAGACAAGAAGTTCAAAAAATAAATGCAGCTCTTGAAGAAAATGAAGCTCTTGAAGAAAAATATTCTGAAGAAATAAAAGAAAGAATGATGAAAATTCCTAATATAATGGATGCAAGTGTTCCTATTGGAAAAGATGATAGTGAAAATGTAGAAGTTCAAAAATTTGGCGAACCAACAGTCCCAAATTATGAAATTCCACATCATGCAGATATTATAAATACTTTCAATGGTTTAGATAAAGAAAGTGCTGGAAGAACTAGTGGTATGGGATTCTATTATTTAATTGGCGATATTGCAAGATTACATGAAGCAATGCTTGCATATGCTAGAGATTACATGATTGATAATGGTTTTACCTACTGTATTCCACCATTTATGATTCGTTCTGATGTTGTTACAGGTGTAATGAGTTTTGAAGAAATGGATGCTATGATGTATAAGATTGAAGGTGAAGACCTATATTTAATTGGTACTTCTGAACATTCTATGATTGGAAAATTTAAAGGTCAAATTATTAAAAAATCTGATTTGCCAATAATGATGACATCATATTCTCCTTGCTTTAGAAAAGAAATTGGTTCACATGGCCTTGAAGAAAGG
>ULMV01036324.1_pt1 | contig 11187 bp, 8 predicted proteins | sample 1951751 | NCBI WGS metagenome assembly ULMV01 (sample SAMEA4835560, study PRJEB28245) | human gut metagenome | biome: gut microbiome; material: fecal sample | place: Denmark | collected 2008 | reverse complement strand
TCGCAATTTATCGAGATGTTTGGGAATCCTCTTTCTTTAAATCAGAAGAATGAGTTGAAAAGATTAGGAGAATGTTGTATTCTAAATCCAAGACGTCCTAACATTGCTCTTTGCGACACCGATAAAGTCTCTTTTATTCCTATGCCGGCGGTAAGTGAGGATGGATATTGGGTAGATATGACTGACGAAGAATATGGAAAAGTAAAAAAAGGCTTTACATATTTTGAGAATAATGATGTCTTGTTTGCCAAGATTACACCTTGTATGGAGAATGGCAAAGGAGCTATTGTACATGGACTTACAAATGGTATAGGAATGGGATCTACAGAATTTCATGTATTGCGGCCAATTAACGGAATATCTAGTCCCTATTGGCTGTTAGCATTAACACGAATGCCTATATTTCGTGAGCGTGCTGCAAAAAATATGTCTGGAACAGGCGGGCAGAAAAGAGTTAGTGCTTCATATCTGGACCATTTTATGGTTGGGTTGCCTGCGATAGAGGAACAAAGGCGTTTTGAAGCAATATATAGACAAGCCGACAAATCAAAATTTGAATTGAAGCAGTGCATTGAACATATCGATAAAGTCATAAAGAGTTTAATAAACGGATAGAATAAAAGAGATGCGTTGATAGCTGCGGCTTAATTGGATAACTAATTTATTAATAATATGATAGAGAATCTGATTAATGACATAGAGCAGGCTATGCTAGGAGTTTTAAACAACGAGCAAATGGGTCAATTACGAAAGGTGCTAGATTATGCCTTTCGTGATATCAACGTGTCGTCTAAGAACAATGAAGAGTGCAGTGGTAATAGTGAATTAATAGATAGTTTTTTGTCGGCTAAACGAGTCGAAGGTTGTTCGGATAAGTCGATGCACTATTATCGAAGTACATTAAATAATGCTATCAGGAAAATAGGGAAAAATATTCGCCATATTACTACTGATGACTTGCGTAATTACTTGAATGATTATCAGCAGACAAGCGGTGCCACAAAGGTTACGGTAGACAACATACGCCGCATTTTGTCAAGTTTCTTTTCATGGCTTGAGGATGAGGATTATATTGTGAAGAGTCCGGTACGTCGGATTCATAAAGTAAAAGTCGGAAAAACAGTCAAAGAAACATACTCCGATGAAGCGTTGGAACAAATGCGTGACCATTGCGAAGGTATTCGCGATTTAGCCTTGATTGATTTGTTGGCCTCTACTGGTATGCGTGTCGGGGAGTTGGTCAAACTCAATCGGAACGATATAGACTTTGAAAACCGGGAATGCATCGTTACCGGTAAAGGCGATAAACAACGTCGAGTTTATTTCGATGCTCGTACAAAGATACATTTACAACGTTATTTGGCAGAACGGATAGATGACAATCCTGCGCTGTTTGTTTCGTTATTAGCACCTTATGATCGACTACAGATAAGTGGCGTGGAAATTCGATTGCGTCGATTGGGACGTGAATTGAATATTCCTAAGGTGCATCCTCATAAATTTCGCCGCACGTTGGCAACAATGGCGATAGATAAAGGTATGCCTATAGAGCAGGTCCAGCATCTCTTAGGGCATCAAAGTCTTGATACAACATTGCAATATGCTATGGTGAATCAGACAAATGTAAAAATGTCTCACCGTAAATTTATTGGTTAGTATGTCGCAATTTATCGAGATGTTTGGAAATTGTAAATCTCAAGGTACGCTTTCATCATTATGTGCAACTTTTATTGATGGTGATTGGATTGAATCTAAAGATCAATCAGATAACGGAATACGCCTTATTCAAACAGGTAATGTTGGATTTGGATTTTTCAAGGGTAGGGAAGACAAAAGTCGCTATATAACAGAAGAAACCTTCAAAAAACTTAATTGTACGGAAGTTGTGCCTGGTGATATTCTGATTTCTAGATTGCCAGATCCTATTGGTCGAGCTTGTATTGTACCGGAAGGGATTGGTAAGGCAATAACAGCAGTGGATTGCACTATTGTTAGATTGAATGCAACTTTACTTCCAGAGTTTCTTATTTCATTTTCTAAAACAGCTCTTTATGCGAGCCAAATAAACAAAATAAAGACAGGAACGACAAGACTTAGAGTTAGCCGTGGAAATCTTGGCAATGTGATAATACCAATCCCACCGATTGAATCTCAGCATCACTTTGCAGCCATTGCTCAACAAGCCGACAAATCAAAATTTGGCGACTTCAAATCGCAATTTGTCGAGATGTTTGGGAATACTCCAATGAGTTATGAAATGCAGGATTGTTTTTCTCTGATCCGAAATGGGGCAAATATTAAACAAGGTCAATTCGAAGGTGGTATTCCTATTACCAGAATAGAAACAATTTCGGACGAGATTGTTGATCGTCAGAAAATGGGCTATGCGGGAATTGCTGATAATAAATATGAATTGTATTATTTGCAAGATGGAGATATACTAATCTCACACATTAATAGTCTGAAACACATAGGTAAATGTGCTTTGTACAATAAAAAGGAAAATGAATCCATCATTCATGGGATGAATTTATTGTGTTTGCGTCCCAATATTGTAACTATTAATCCAGTGTTTGCGATTCATATGCTTCGTTCTAATATTATCAGAAAAGGTATTACAGATATTACAAAACCAGCAGTAAACCAAGCAAGTTTCTCAGCAAAAGACTTTGGTAAACTAAGGACGATAATTCCTCCAATGGACAAACAAATGCTGTTTGTTTCCATAGCAGAACAAGCCGACAAATCAAAATCTGTCATTCAAAAAGCTTTAGTATATTTGAATGACATACAGAGTGACGAATTAAGGAAAATCGCTTAATTATTAAATTGATAACAATAAAAATCATAGATATGTTTAACGAAGACAATACAGTGGAGCAAATGCTCATAGAAGCTGCAACCCAAAGTAGTTGGCAGTATGTAAAGTCACAGGATATACCTCGTAGTTCTGATTCTGTCCTTGTTGAATCATGGCTATTGGAAGCTCTTGTCAGGTTAAATCCAATAACACGTCAACAAGCGGAGCAAGTTATTTATAAACTCCGTGCTGCTATTACTTGTGGAGGTAATTATGATGAATTGGTGACTGCCAATGACCGTTTTCGTACATTGTTATTTAATGAAAACACAGAGCCTTTTGGAAAGGGTGGTGAATATATACCTATCAGATTCTTTAGCGAAGATGCGGTCGAAGATTATTGTGTAGTGACCAATCAATGGGAGTTTCCACGTAGTTCTGTTGAAGGAGGTAAACGTTTGGATTTGGTTTATCTGATAAATGGAATTCCGGTTTGTGTTGGTGAAGTAAAATCTCCTGTTCGCCCTCAGATAACATGGGCTGACGGAGCCATTGATATGCTGCATTACGAAAAGAGCATTCCAGAAATGTTTGTTCCGAATATATTAACCTTTGCTACAGAAGGCAAAGAACTTCAATATGCCGGCATCTGTGCCCCTGTTGACAAATGGGGACCTTGGTTTAAAGATGAAAGTCGTCAGCATGGTACAATAGAGTCGGTTAAAAGTAACGTAATGGGGTTGGTTCAACCAAACCGACTGCTTGACATATATCGTTACTATAGTGTTTTTACAGGAACATCATCAGGCAAAAAAATAAAAATAGTTTGCCGTTATCAACAATATCTAGGTGGTGAAGCTATTGTTCAGCGTGTCTTAAACACATATCGTGAGAAACAAGGTCCGAAGAAAGGTCTTATTTGGCATTTCCAGGGTTCGGGAAAATCATGGTTGATGGTATTCGCTGCCCAAAAATTACGTTTGCAGAACGAATTACATGCTCCCACTGTTGTTATCGTTGATGACCGTATTGATTTGGAAGATCAGATAACGGGCGATTTTACTCGTGCTGATATTCCCAATATAGAACCTGCAAAGACAAAAGAAGAGTTAGTTGCATTTTTTAAGCAGGATCAGCGCAAGATTTTGATAACGACAATTTTCAAGTTCGGAGATGTTGATAGTGTACTGAATGAAAGAGATAATATCATTTTATTGGTAGATGAAGCACACCGAACTCAGGAAAAGGATTTAGGACAAAAAATGCGCAATGCACTACCTAATGCATTTTTCTTTGGCCTTACCGGAACGCCTATCAACAAGCGAGATAAGAATACTTTTCAATCGTTTGGTGCTGATGAGGATTTAGAAAAAGGTGGATATATTTCAAAATATACTTTCCAAAATTCTGTTGAAGATGGAGCTACGCTTGAATTGAATTTCCAAACAGTGCCGGTAGAGATGCATCTTAACGAAGCTCAATTACAAGAAGAGTTTGATGAACTGACCGATCAAATATCAGAGGAAGAAAAGAACGAATTAGTAAAACGAACTTCTGTTGAAGCATTTTTTACAGCGGAGAAGCGAATTAACGATGTCGCACGTTATATTGTAAATCACTTCAAAGAGTATGTAGAGCCCACTGGAATGAAAACTCAAGTCGTGGTATATAACCGAGACTGCTGTGTGAAATATAAGAAAGCGATTGATGCTCTTTTGGGTTCGGAAGATGCAACCACTATCGTTATGCATACGGCTGGCGATAAAGCTGATGAGTATAAGGCATACCGTCGTGATAGAGAACAAGAAAGAAAACTTCTTGACCAATTCCGTGATCCATTGTCACCGATTAAAATGGTGATTGTCACTTCAAAGCTGTTGACAGGTTTTGATGCTCCAATTTTGCAATGTATGTATCTTGATAAGCCGATGAAAGACCATACGCTGTTGCAGGCTATTTGTCGTACAAATAGAAAGTACAATGTTGATAAGAAATGTGGTCTGATTGTAGATTTCGTTGGTGTATTTGATAATGTAGCCAAAAGCCTTGCTTTTGATGAGGAGACGGTAAAAACGGTTGTAAAGAATATTGATGAGATAAAAGTGTTGATACCTCAATTTTTGCAAGAGTGTATTGACTTTTTCCCTGGTGTAGACCGGACAATCGGTGGTTGGGAAGGTTTGCAAGCTGCCCAGCAATGTTTACTTGATGAGTCTACAAAAACGAATTTTGCAAAACATTTTTCACGATTGGCTAAAGCTTGGGAAACAGTAAGCCCGGATGCAATGCTGGCTGCTTATCAGGCGGATTATACTTGGCTGGCTCAGGTATATCAAAGTGTACGTCCTGTTAGTACTGGAGGTTCACTTATATGGACTTTATTGGGTGCTAAAACTATAGAGATAATTCATCGTAATATTGATACAATCGATATAGGTACTCCTCTTGAAGATCTTGTGGTAGATGGAGATGTTATTGATATGGTGTTGGAGCAAGCGAAAGATAATCCTAAAAAGATACTTGAGGTCGAAAAGATGCTCCGTTTGAGATTAGGTGAGCATCATGGAGATCCCAACTACAAAGCATTTGCCGAAAAGTTGGATGAACTGCGTCGTCATATGGAGGAGAATCTTATAACTAGTATTGATTTCCTCCGTGGATTGCTAACTCTTGCCAAAGAGGTTCTTGAGGAAGAAAAAAATTCAAATCAACCTCTTGATAAGAGGGAACAAGCAAAAGCTGCTCTTACGGAGTTATTTGAATCCATAAAGACAGAAGACACTCCTATAATTGTAGAGCGTGTCGTTGCAGATATAGATGAAAATGTAGTGGCTATTGTGCGCAAATTTAAAGACGCATTCAAGAGTATTACAGCTCAACGAGAGATTAAAAAGAAATTACGTTCTATCCTATGGGTTAATTATCAAATCAAAGACCAGGAAGTTTTTGATAAAGCTTATCAGTATATTGAAATGTATTATTAATCATTAGTCGCTAGAACAACTTTTAGATATTAAGAATTTGAATATGAGTAATATGGATAGAATAGAAACTGCAATAAACAATCTCATAATTAATGAAAATGAGGCAATAAAATCCCGTATTGAAGAGGTTAGGTACTGTATAGATATACCTGAAACTAATTCTAAAGGATATTGCTATTGTCTAAAAGTTGATGCGAATGGGCGCTTAAGACTTCAAGATTTAATAGAATATATTGATTTTCGAATAGTTGATTATGCTATTCCAAAGAAAGAAATAGATGAAGCAAAAAATGATTTAAATAACACAGGTTCTACAAGAAAGATAATTCAGTTAAGAAAGAAAGCTGAAAATCTTTTTACAGATTTGGATAAAACAGGAGAAGGTGGTGAAATTTTATTATATATTCTTACACAAGATATTTTGAAACTGCCACAGTTAATAAGTAAAATGTCTTTAAAAACATCTGCGAAAATGCATTATCAAGGAGCAGATGGTGTCCATTTTCGGTATAATCGTACAACAGGTAACCTCGAATTATATTGGGCAGAAGCTAAAATGTATCAAAATTTGAATGCGGCATTAACGAACTGTTTTGATAGTTTGAAAGGTTTTTTGCTAGATCCGAAAGGTTGTGCTTCTACACAAGAAAGAGACATTGATTTGATCACATCTAATATACACCAAAATATTAACGATGAAACTGTTGAAGATATACTCGTAGAGTATTTTGATAAAGATAAAGAACAATCCAATCATTTAGTTTATAAGGGTGTATGTTTTATAGGATTTGATTATGATAAATATCCAAGTGATACAGATATTACAAAAACTACAGAACACATTAAAAATGCAATACTAACAGAATATGAGAAATGGCATAGTACCATAGGCGAAAAGATAAAAGATCATGAGAATCTTGATAAAAAGGAAATTCATGTCTTTTTAATGCCCTTCCCTTCTGTTGACGAATTTAGAAAGTGTTATCTTAAAACAATCAAATAATGTTAGCTGAAAAAGTTTATAACTTAAATAGTTTCAAGCATCAATATGAGGCTTTACTTACATTGTCTGTTTGTGATACTATTCCTAATTTAATCTGGGATAAAGATAAATCAGATTTATTATCTCGAATAGATTGGAATAATATATTAAGTATAGCATCTTTGTTTAGTTATTATGATGAAAGTAAATATTTGGACGCTGCTCTCCGCATAGCTCAGACTTGTTTAATGCAGGAAACAACTGATGAAAATCAAAAAAATGCAGCTGCATTTATTTTGGATAATCTAACAATTAAGCCAGCGATTAAAATCGCATTGGATAAACAGTATATAAAAAAAGACTTTAGAGATAGCTATCCTTTTGCTTTAAAACTCCAACAAAACAAGTCAGATATTGAGCATTCCATAATTGTAAATGATGAAGTATTTCTTTTGAATAAGTTTCAAAGAGAAGTTTATTCCGCATATCAACATAATGAGACAATAAGTATATCAGCTCCAACTTCTGCTGGTAAGTCTTATATTCTTTGTACCCTTTTGTTGGAAGAATTAATCGAAGGTAATAAAAATATTGTATATGTTGTACCCACAAGAGCATTAATCAGTCAGGTTGAATCTGATTTAAAAGTATTATTGAAACAATATAATATTGATAATCAGGCAAATGTAACGACAGTGCCTCCTCAAGAAGATATTATAGAAGATAAATCTAATATTTTTGTTTTTACTCAAGAGCGTCTTCATTGGTTTTTATATGGGGGGGCTAATAACAAAATAGATATTCTTATTGTTGATGAAGCACATAAAATTGAAGATGGGAACAGAGGAATCTTACTTCAACAAAAGATAGAAGATGTTGTTAAAGCTAATTCTTCAATCAAGGTATTTTTTTCTAGCCCTTTTACATCAAATCCAGAAATTCTTTTGGATAATGTTATGAATAATAGCAGAAAGTGTATGGTCAATACACAATTTGTTGCTGTTAATCAAAATCTTTTATACGTTTCTCAAGTCCATAGAAAAATCAGAGAATGGCAAATCCATTTATGTACTATTGAGAAAACTATTTTGTTGGGGAGAATAATTATGACTGATCGACCTACAACTGAACGACATAAAATAGTTCATACTGCTTATCAAACATCGAATAAAGGTGGATGCCTTATTTATAGTAATGGGGCTGCGGATGCTGAAGATACTGCTACTTTGCTTTATGATTTACTACCAGAACGAGAACCGGACACAGAAATAACAGCCCTAGTTGAATTAGTGCAGAGCACTATTCATACTCAGTATGTTTTAGCTAGAGTTTTATCTAAAGGAATTGCATTTCATTATGGAAATATGCCCTTGCTCATAAGAAATGAAATCGAGCGATTGTTTTCCATAGGGAAAATAGAATATCTGGTGTGTACTTCAACTTTGCTGGAAGGTGTCAATCTTCCAGCAAAATCAATTATAATAAGAAAACCAACAAGAGGTCAAGGGAATCCGCTGAATCAAAATGATTTTTGGAATTTAGCAGGTAGAGCTGGTCGATTGGGAAAAGAGTATAGCGGAAATATCTTCTGTATCGAACCTTCAAAATGGAGTGTCCAGCCAGAACCAAATAAAACGAAACAAGAGATAAAACGAGCCTTAAATGTTATCGAAAATAAAGGTGAAGAATTATTGAACTATATTCGTCATGAGTCACCTAGACAAGATGCGGAAAAACGACCTGACTTAGAGTTTGCTTTTGGTTATTTTTATATAAGATATGTTTTGGAAGAAGAGACGGCACCTTTAAATCCATTTTATAACGAATTAATGACTGAATTATATTCTATTCAATCAAAGATCACATTACCAAGTTCTATCATAAAGAAAAATCCAGGTATATCGCCTCTTGCTCAACAGAAGTTATATAATTTCTTTACGGAGCATATTGATGAGATTGACACATTAATTCCAGTCTATCCCAATGATACTAACGCCTTTGAAGAATATAAAAATCTTATTGATATTATAGGACGTACTATTTCGTATTATCCACCTCAATTAAATGCTTCTAGAGCAATTTTGTTGATTAATTGGATGTCAGGAAAACCATTGTCATATCTTATTCGCAAAAGCTATGAATCTTACAAAAGAAATCATTATAATAAGAAACTTCCTGCGGTGATTAGAGAGGTAATGGAAAATGTGGAAAGTTTTGTCAGATATCAATTTGCAAAAGATTCAAGTTGTTATATTGATATACTTCGATATGTTCTCGAAATAAATAATAAGCAGGAACTGATGGAAAGTATTCCTCAGTTAAATCTTTGGTTGGAGTTTGGAGTATCTCAAAAGACCCATCTATCATTGTTGGCTTTAGGTTTAAGTCGCAATACTGTACTTGAATTGACTAAATACATTATATCTACAAAGAAATCAAAAGACGAATGTTTAGAATGGTTAAGGTCATTAGACCTTGATGAATTAGAATTATCTCCGATAATCATCGATGATATTAAAAAAGTGTTGTAGTATATAGTAGCATAAAAGTGTTGTTGTGAATAATTGAAAATGGATTTATGATTGTGCGAATAAAAAATTAAATTATGGCAAAGAACATAGAAATACGAAATAGTACAACAGAGTTTCTTATCTTTATGCTTGAAGGCAAAGAGGGTGGGATTCAAGTGATGTATAAGAATGAAACCATTTGGGCAACACAAAAGGCAATGGCACAGCTTTTTGATGTGGGAGTACCTGCAATTAGCAAACACCTTAAAAATATTTTTGAGAGTGGGGAGTTGGGCGAAGATTCAGTTATTTCCAAAATGGAAACAACTGCTTCGGATGGTAAGAATTATGATACGACTTTCTATAATCTTGATGCGATTATCAGTGTCGGTTATCGTGTCAATTCTGTTCGGGCAACCCAGTTCCGGTAGTGGTGTACATGTGTGCTTCGTCAGTTTGTCATCCGTGGTTATGTGATAGACAAGAAGCGAATGGAGAACGGTTCGTTTATCGGTGAGGATTATTTTGAGCATTTGCTTGCCGAGATTCGAGAAATATGATTGAGTGAACGTAGGTTCTATCAGAAATTGACATATATATGCTACGGCTATAGACTATAATAAGGACGCTCCGACAACTCGTCTTTTTTTCAAGAAGGTACAGAACAAAATGCACTATGCCGTACATGGGCATACCGCTGCGGAGTTGATTGTTGAACGAGCTAACGCAGATAAAGAGCACATTGGATTGACCACTTGGGAAAATGCTCCGAATGGAAAAATTGTCAAAACCGATGTGTCTGTTGCAAAAAAACTATTTACGAGAAAAAGAATTGGAAGAAATGGGCAGAATAGTCAATGCTTCGCTTGATATGGCAGAGAGTATGGCTATGCGTCATATACCAATGACAATGGAAGATTGGGCAAATCGAATAGACAAATTCATTAATCTATTTGATAGCCCGATATTGCAGGATAGTGGAAAGGTTTCTGCTGAATATGCCAAAGAGTTTACTGAATCTGAGTTTGAAAAGTACAGGATCATTCAAGACCGTCTTTTCAATCTGATTTTGACCGATTTGATAATAGCAATCTTCTCCCAATAGATTTGGATGAATGATGAAACGAATCCCCCGATATCACTAATGAAAGAGGTTCGGGATTCGTTTGTAAAGGATTAAAAAACGCAAACAAACAATGAGCAACTTCTTGAACCCCAATGATTAATTGATCGGGTTACATTTTGCGCAGTGAACTGCGTATTTTTACGCATTGGGTAATATCTACGCCTATTCCAATATCTTGGGAAGAAAAATCGTTATTGCAATTCCTGCTACAGCCATTGTGATACACACTAAAACAGCTTTCCATATTACCCCGGAATGTAAAGTTTCAGCATTAGCTATAATAATGCACACGAAAAAAGAAGATAGAGCAACTACAATGATAATCAAAATGTAGAATGCCGTATCTGGGATGGGGATGGTATTGTCGGCTTTCTTCATTCTTCGCTCGGCTTCCTTGCATTTGCTCTCAATCTGACCAAGAAAATTGCAGAGAAGTGTTGCTCCAAATTCAACTGCCAACTTATGCATTTCTTCAGAAATAATAGGTTTGCACTCACGTATAGAACCGGACAGATTTTCAACTTCTGTTCTCAGCTTATATACATTGTTATTCAGGCTGGCAAGTTCCTTGGCATTTACATCGAGTAGTCGTTTTTCTTCTTCCAGATATTCATTCTTGGGAGTGGTTTTTATGGATTCCACTTCACTCATTTCTGCGGAAAAATCAAATTTCTTTTTCATGGGCTTAGCGTTTTAATCTTGTTTTCGGCTTTTTTCCTATTAAGCGGCTGGCAGCACGAGCGCATCTGCGAGCCCATTGTAAATCGTCTTCGTCCTTGTCTCTC
>ULMV01045412.1_pt1 | contig 11189 bp, 8 predicted proteins | sample 1951751 | NCBI WGS metagenome assembly ULMV01 (sample SAMEA4835560, study PRJEB28245) | human gut metagenome | biome: gut microbiome; material: fecal sample | place: Denmark | collected 2008 | reverse complement strand
TAACGAACCTGTAGTAATTGCAAACAGTGAAGGTAAACGTACGACTCCTTCTGTTGTCGCTTTCGTAGATGGCGGTGAACGTAAGGTGGGTGATCCTGCAAAACGTCAGGCTATTACGAACCCTACACGTACAATCTTCTCTATCAAACGTTTCATGGGTGAAACTTGGGATCAGGTACAGAAGGAGGTAACTCGTGTTCCTTATAAAGTAGTGAAAGGTGATAATAACACTCCGCGTGTTGACATCGACGGACGTCTGTACACTCCGCAGGAAATTTCTGCAATGATTCTTCAGAAAATGAAGAAAACTGCCGAAGACTATCTCGGTCAGGAAGTAACAGAAGCAGTTATCACCGTTCCTGCATATTTTTCCGACTCTCAACGTCAGGCTACTAAGGAAGCCGGACAGATTGCTGGTCTGGAAGTAAAACGTATTGTAAACGAACCGACAGCCGCAGCTCTTGCTTACGGTCTGGATAAGGCTCACAAAGATATGAAGATTGCTGTATTCGACCTTGGTGGTGGTACATTCGATATCTCTATCCTCGAATTTGGTGGTGGTGTGTTTGAAGTACTTTCTACAAATGGTGACACTCACCTGGGTGGTGATGACTTCGACCAGGTAATCATCAATTGGTTGGTACAGGAATTCAAGAACGACGAAGGTGCTGACTTGACTCAGGATCCGATGGCTTTGCAACGTCTGAAAGAAGCTGCTGAAAAAGCTAAGATTGAGCTTTCCTCTTCTACAAGTACAGAAATCAACTTGCCGTATATCATGCCGGTGGGTGGTGTGCCTAAGCACTTGGTGAAGACTTTGACTCGTGCAAAATTCGAATCTTTGGCTCACGAATTGATTCAGGCTTGTCTTGAACCATGTAAGAAGGCAATGAGTGATGCAGGTTTGAACAATGCTGATATTGATGAAGTAATCCTTGTTGGTGGTTCTTCACGTATTCCGGCTGTTCAGAAATTGGTAGAGGATTTCTTCGGCAAGGCTCCTTCTAAAGGTGTGAATCCGGATGAAGTGGTAGCAATTGGTGCTGCTGTACAAGGTGCTGTGTTGACAGACGAAATCAAAGGTGTAGTATTGTTGGATGTTACTCCGTTGTCAATGGGTATCGAAACACTGGGTGGTGTAATGACTAAGTTGATCGATGCTAACACTACCATCCCGGCTCGTAAGAGTGAAACATTCTCTACTGCTGCCGATAACCAGACGGAAGTTACTATCCACGTATTACAGGGAGAACGTCCGATGGCTGCACAGAATAAATCAATCGGTCAGTTTAACTTGACAGGTATTGCTCCGGCTCGTCGTGGTGTTCCTCAAATTGAGGTTACATTTGATATCGATGCCAACGGTATCTTGAAAGTATCTGCAAAAGATAAGGCTACCGGTAAAGAACAGGCTATCCGTATTGAAGCATCCAGCGGTTTGAGCAAGGAAGAAATCGAAAAGATGAAGGCTGAAGCTGAAGCTAATGCTGAAGCAGATAAGAAAGAACGTGAAAAGATCGACAAGCTGAACCAGGCTGACAGCGTAATCTTCTCTACTGAAAATCAGTTGAAGGAATTAGGTGATAAGTTGCCTGCTGACAAGAAAGCTCCGATTGAAGCTGCTTTGCAGAAGTTGAAAGATGCTCACAAGGCACAGGATTTGGCTGCTATTGATACTGCTATGGCAGAAATCAATACTGCTTTCCAGGCTGCAAGTGCTGAAATGTATGCACAGAGCGGTGCACAAGGTGGAGCACAGGCTGGTCCTGATATGAACGGTGGTGCCGGCCAGCAAGATAACAGCAAGCACGGAGATAACGTTCAGGATGCTGACTTCGAGGAGGTGAAGTAGTCTGAGATAATCAACAATAATTATCGGAAACCAAATCCGTGTGACTCAACGAGTTACACGGATTTGCCGTTTTAAGACGGTTGCTGATAGTTATCGATTTCTATTGATTCGTTGATTTTCTGTGTTCCATATTTGTACCGCGACAAAAAAGTAGATAGAAAGCGACAAAAACATACTTAAAAGTAGAAACAAGGAAAAATAACATTTTACTATGCCAGGTATCGCATTGGAAATCAGACGGAAATGCAAAATCTGCGGAAAAGTATTTCTCGTCAAAAAACTAGATTCGCAGTACTGTTCAGGTAAGTGCAGTAAAATCGCTTACAAACGTAAGTGCGACGCAGAAAAGAAGGAGGAGCGTCTCGCAAAGATGGCTTCTCAAGTACCTAACATCAGAGAGTACATTTCTGTTAAAGAAGCTGTAGCCATCTTCGGTGTAGAACGTGATTCTGTCTATAGATTGGTTAGGAGTGGCAAGGTTAACTCTGTAAATATGGGAAAACGGCTCATCCGTATCAATCGTAAAGATCTAGAATCACTCTTACCTACCAGAAAAGAGATTCGGAAGGAAAAAGAGAAACCAATGTCAAAACTCTATAGTCTCGAACCTGAAGATTGTTATACAATCTCCGAAATTTGCAAGAAATATCGCATTAACGACTCTACCGTATGGGCTCATGTGCGTAAATACTCTATCCCTTCTCGCCAAATAGGGAACTATGTTTATGTCCCCAAGGAAGAAATCGATAACTTATACAAATCAGATATTTTATGAAGAAAGCAATGTCACACACAAAGGTTTCTGTAAAGCTTCGCAAATCAGAACTTCGTGATGAGTGGTACCTTTACCTTGAAGCCTACCCTGTATTTAAGCCAGGGAACGAGAAACCACAGCGAGAGCGTGAGTATCTCAATCGTGTTATCACAACTCCTATGTGGGATAAGACTCGTCCTGCTCGTATAGATAAGGATGGTGTCCAGACCTATAAGCCCAAACGGGATATGAATGGCGTCATCATCTGTCGTTCAAAGACAGACCGTGAAACATGTATCTTTGCTGACAATGTGCGTAATCTCCGTCAACATGAATACGATAGTGCAGAACTCTACACCGACACAGACCAGGAAATGGTTGAGAAGAAGGCCAAAGGACAGGTAAACTTCATCGATTATTTTGCAAAAGTCACTGAAACCAGACACAAGAAAAGTTCTAAGTCTATCATCGTCAATTGGAACAGAGTGCATGAACTCATGAAGATCTACACGGAAGGCAAACCGCTCCCATTCTCCAAGATTGACCTACGCCTAATTGATAGTTTCAAGACGTTCTTGCTGACAGCACCACAAGGAGGTGGTAAGTCTGGTATCATTTCTCAAAACACGGCATCCACCTATTTCTCCATTTTCAAAGCGGCAGTACATCAAGCGTTTATTGACGGCTATCTTGATGTTGACCTTGCTGCAAAAGTGAAGGGTGTACCAGAAGAAGAAAGTCGTCGAGAATATTTGACTATCGATGAACTAAATCTTCTAGCTGCTACACCTTGTAACTATCCTATGCTTAAAAAAGCTGCCTTTTTCAGTGCGTTGACGGGACTTCGACATTGCGACATCCGAAAGATGACATGGCAGGAGTTGGCAAAAGAAGGAGACCACTACCGCATCAACTTCACTCAAAAGAAGACAGGAGGCGTTGAGTATATGCCTATATCAGAGCAAGCCTATCTCATCTGTGGTGAACCACAGGAACCTGACAGGCTGGTATTCGAAGGCCTGCAAGATCCGTCTTACATCAATCGACCTGTCAAGGTATGGGTTGAAGCTGCTGGCATCAAGAAACACATCACGTTCCACTGTTTCCGCCATTCGTTTGCCACCAATCAACTTACAGAAGGAACAGATCTCTACATAATCTCAAAGATGATGGGACATACAGATATCCGCACCACTCAAATCTATACAAAGGTTGTAGATCCGAAGAAAGAACAAGCCGCCGATGCCATCAAGCTCGACTTGAAAAGCGATGTGATATAAACCTTTCGTTATTTGTTAGCCAAGCTACCTATATTGCCACTTAGGTAGTTTGGCTTGTTTTTAACTTCCATTCATACGGAATAGCCTACGGAAGCGCCACGTAGGCCATTCCGTATCTCAATTATTTTCGATTTTTATTGTTAAATGATGTTTCTGAAACCGCCTGATTTCAAGCAGTTTCGGTTTTTTATTGATACTTGTTAATACGGAACTGCATACGGGAAGATTTTGGCCCATTTTCTGCCCTTGCAAAGGGCTTTTTCTCACACTAACTTTGCAACCGAATTCAAACAAATGCTGACTGCGCAGTCGCAAAGTATTAACATCAAACTTCATTTAAAATGGAAGAAAGAAAACATACGTCGAATGGCGTTCCCACCTTTGAAATGATTCCCATGCTGATGGCGAATCTTCTCGAAGACAACAAGATTCTGTCAGCAAAACTTGATGCCATCAACAGAAAGATTTCGGCATCTGTAGGTAATAGTAAGGATGATGACCAGCGCATGGATGTAACCGAGGCACAGAAATACATACCTGGTCATCCAGCTGTTCAAACCATCTATGGTTGGACCTCCAACAACATGATACCTTATCATAAAGTTGGAAAGCGCATCTATTTCGTCAAGTCAGAACTTGACGCTTGGCTCTCAAAGGAGCAGCATAAGTCTCAGGAAGACTTACGTAAAGAAGCAGAGGAATATGTGAACAATCGAAGAAAACAACCTACATTGTAATAAGCTATGAGAATCGCTTCTAACATCATTGATTCGATAAAGGCCAAAACCGATATCATTGAGGTCATCAGTGAATATGTTCACTTGACCCAAAAGGGACAGAACTATATAGGACTGTGCCCATTTCATAGTGATAGTACCCCCTCATTAACTGTCAGCCCATCTAAGGGCATCTACAAGTGTTTCGCCTGTGATGCCTCTGGCGATGTAATCAACTTCTTGCAGGAACATCTTAAAATCTCTTTTGTTGAAGCCGTTAAAATGTTGGCAAATAAATATGGCATTGAGATTCCTGATGATTCTTGTTCTATGGCCGATGACGCAGACCAACGCAAGCGAGAATCGATGTTGATTATCAATGACTATGCAGCCAAGTTCTTTGCCGAGAATCTACTACGAGACAATGATGAGTCGCACAAGGCTTTAGACTATGCTGCCAGTCGATGGCCAATTGAGTATATCCGTTCATTTGGTATCGGTTATGCCAGCAATAGTTGGAATAGCTTTGCCCAATGGGTGAAAGAAAAGGGGCTTGATAAAGACCTTCTTCTTGAATTAGGACTTGTCAAGACAAAAAGGATGAGCGATGATATATATGACACTTTTCGTGGTCGCATAATGATTCCTATTCGGGACAAGCAACATCGGATCATTGCTTTTACAGCAAGGATTCTTCCTGATATTTTGGCCAATGACACTAATGCGCCCAAGTATATCAACTCTTCCACATCTCTTATATATGATAAGAGCAATAGCCTATTCGGTATTGATGTAGCCTGGAGTGCCGCATCAAAAAATGGAGTTATGAACTTGGTAGAAGGTGCACCAGATGTGATGCGTTTGCAGGTTATTGGTGCTACTAATACTGTCGCACCTCTCGGCTCTTCATGGACTGAGGCTCAATTGTCTGTTTTGAAACGTATAACCAATAACCTCAACATCATTCCTGATTGCGATGTCCCTAAAGAAGGAGAACACATCGGAGTTGGATTCGCAAGTGCAATGCGCACAGGAAAACTTGCCTTGTCTCTTGGATTTGCCGTTTCCATTCAGGAAATACCAGCTTCTGACGTAAAGTGTGATCCAGATTCTTACTTGACGACAAAAGACAAGCTGGACAGCTTACCTAAACAGGATTTTGTAATATGGTATGCTTCGAAAGTCATAAATACCGATGGAGAAAACGTCCAGAAACAGGCAAAAGGCATTCATGAGGTCATTGATTTAGTGAAGACAATTCCCGACAAAGTCCTTCAAGAATCGTATGCCGATAACCTTATCAATGTCTATGGTCGTGAAGAAATGTGGAAACGTGAAATCATGGGAATACAGTCCCTTCTTGCCCCAACAATAAAAACCTCTATGGACGAAGAAGAATACGCCGATCTTTTCAAAGGCTCAGAGATTAAGGTTGGAAACAACTGCTACTATGGCTATAGCAAGGAAGGCGAGAAGGAAATCTCTAACTTCATCATGATTCCACTCTACCTAATTCGGGATGGTGCATCAGCATCACGTGTATTCATTCTTCGAAATGTCATGGGATTTGAAGTACGTATTGAGTTCAGCATTGAAGAAATGACTGTCCTCCAAAAGTTCCGCAATCGTATTGAACGTGAAGTAAACTTCATGTGGTACGGTACATCGGCAAAGTTTAACAAGTTACGTGGCATCCTCTATAATAGTATGGAGGTAATAACAAAGATTTCAACACTTGGTTGGCAAAAGACGGGTTTCTTTGCCTTTGGCAATGGAATCGTGTTTAATGGTGAATGGCATCCCGTGAACGAAGAAGGTATAGTGAGATTGGGCAATCCACTGGGCTCATTCTACCTCCCTGCCTTCTCTAAGATGAACGAGGACAATAGTGAGAAGTTTCTGTTTGAACAGAAGTTCATTCATTTACCAGAAAGCAGAGTCCGGTTCTTTCAATTTGCCACACAAATGCGGTTGGTCTATGGCGATAATGCCATCATCGGTATTTGTTTCATTGTAGTATGTCTGTTTCGAGACATCATCATCCGACATCGCCGAGAGTTTCCGACTCTATTCTTATTTGGCCCCAAGGGTACTGGAAAGACTGCCTTCGGAGAATTGTTGCAGAGCGTGTTTGTCCACAATGGTGATCATCCTAATCTTCGTACATCTACCATGCCAAGCCTTGCCACTGTATTGTCACAGGCTGAGGATGCCATCATGCACCTTGACGAGTATAAGAATGACATTGATGTAGAGAAGATTGAACTGCTGAAAGGACTTTGGGATTGCCAAGGACGTAGTAAGCTCGACGTTGAGACTCGTAAGCGTGAACAATCCAAAGTGCTTAGTGGCGTGATTGTCAGTGGGCAGGAGAAGCCTACTGTTGATATTGCCTTATATTCTCGCCAATGTGTGTTGCCTTTCCACAAGGATACGCATACTACTGAAGAGAAAGAGAATTTCCGTGTCCTGAAAGATTGGGAATACGAAGGAACCTCCTATGTCGTTCTGGAATTGATGAAGTTACGGACATGGTTTGAACAGTCCTACAAAGATTGCTACGAGCAGGCTGTCAAGCGCATCTGTTCATCATTGACATTCTGCATTGATGAGCGAATCCTTCATAACTGGTCTGTTGTATTGGCTTCCTATATGGCCGTGCAGCATCATATTCAGTTCCCTTTTACCTATGAGGAAGTTTTCAAGACAGTGCTCAATGGTGTAGAATATCAGAATGAAGAGAGTCTGCATAGCAATGAGTTGAGCATTTTCTGGAAGACCGTTGACTATCTTAAACACGACAATCAGATATACGGTCTTTGCGATTATCGCATCCACGAATATACCAGTCTGAAGGTTGACATCAAGATGGATGGCAGACGGCAGACCGTCACTAGGGAATACGGCAATGCCAAGAAGATTCTCATGATACCAACCAACAGCCGTATGTTTGCTCTCTATGCACTCCACCTTCAAAAGACCCGTGAGAAAGTCATTCCTGAGAATACACTGAAGTATTATCTTGAAAACTCTCCAGAGTATATAGGTAAGGTTAATAGCGTCAGATTTGCCTCGGTAGAGAATGTGAAAGACTGGCCACGGCAGTTCGAAGCCAAATGTTTCCAATGCCAACCACGTCTCAGCGAAAAGCCAGTTCAGGCATTCTGCCTTGACTTTGAAGCCGTAGAAGCTGCCTATGGAGTCAGTCTTTATTCTGATTACATGGCATTCGACTTGATTCACAATTCGTGATACCCTCATACTTCTTCTACATTATCTACAATAGTAATTATCAATAGAATAACTATATGGATAGAGTACTAACAAGAAGGAACTAATATCTACAAGTTGCAGACTAAAAGATGAGTAGACCTACAAATGATTTATAAAAACGAAGGGTGTCCATACCCATAACAAATTAAAGAAAGAAACTATGTATAAAGAAGATTTATCTTATGGTCTGTTTCTATCAGACCTACAGTTGGATTTCCTGTCTAACTATCCACAAGGATTTGACCGCATGAAGTGCTTTGCCACATTCTTGCAACTGGCAGTCAAGGAGCCGACGCACTATGAGAAAAAAGAGTATTCAGTTGACCTAACCCCAGGGCAGTTTGCAATATCGGAAGGGGAACTTGCCAAACTTTGGAAGTGTAATCGTAAGACGGCATCCAAGATTGTTGATATGTTCCATGAGGTAGGACTGGTATCATCTGTACCGAACTGTCGTACAACTGTCTTCACGGTCCATTGTGTTGCCAGTTGGTACATTGGTAATCAGGCAATCCGAAATTCGCATTACTCACGTCATCATCAGGTTGAACAACGCATCAAGGCTAACCACAAAAGCACGGATGCTATTGTTGACAATGATACCAATGATGTCAATTGTGTCGGTTCTTTATCCCTTTCTTTAAATGAGAATAACGAAAGGGAAAAGGAAGGGACGGATGCTACCACTTCTTCCTCTGTCGATGCGGAGACCGACGATAGCGTATAACTTTATCATGCTTTCGTAACAACCCGAGAGTAGCCTGAATTTTCGTACTCTCTAAACAAGAAGTGTCAATGTCCGACAATCCGCTTCGCTACTTGCCAGACTGTTTGACCTCTTGCAATACTCGCAGGCTCGCATCGGGTTGACCAAACCTATTATAACTAACGAGATAAAGTATTTAGAAATGAGACAAGATGTAAAACATAAGGGGCGCAATCCACGTATTACAGTGTGCTATACGCCCGACGAGAACCATAGAATTATAGAGATGGCTTCTGCCTGTGGATTGAAGAAAAGCCAGTATATCCATGACGCTTCCCTTGGGCAAGAGCCAAAGGTAATGATGAGCGACAAGGAGGCTGATGCCCTGATGTCGTTAAAAGCTGCCCGAGGCGAACTCATTCTGATTAAGAATGCTCTTCATGGCACTACTCAGGAACAACGTAAGAAGTACTTCCGCAACGAGCAGTTCATGCGCCAATGGATTGAAGGTGTAAACAGTCTTATCCGCAGATTAGTAGAAATAGAAGGAATATTCAAAAGATAATGGTATGATAGCAAAAGCAAGGTCTATATCGCATGGTTCAGCCATGACGAACTATGCCACTAAGCATAATCGTGCAGACATAGTGCTGACACGTAACCTTGGCGAGGGGCTTACTCCTCTCGCCATGTGGGGAGCGATGGAAACCATCCATCAGAAGTACGAACCGAAATTCAGACGCAAGCCTGTCACCAAGCCGACCCTTCGGATGGAGGTTTCCCCATCCCTTGAAGAAACAAAGGGATGGACACTCAAAGACTGGTACGACTATGCGATTCGGTTTCTTGATGAGTTCAAGAAAGAAGTCCAAGCCAAGGAAGGCAAGAAGAAAGGAAAAGGCAAATTCAATCTGGACAGAGCACAGATTTTCGCCTGTCTTCACTTTGATGCGAAGTCTGGCATTCCGCACCTGCACATCCTCATCAACCGCATCGACCTTGACGGGAACCTGATGAACGACTCTTTTATTGGCGATAGTGCAGTCAAGGCTGCCCATACCATCAACGTTGAACGTGGATGGGAGTTGCCCGAGGATATTCACGAGGCACACGAGAAGGAGATAACGGAAGCTTGTTACAACATACTCCGTGGAATGGCGAGTTATGACTGGGACACTTATAAGCACGGGCTTGAAAGTCGTGGTTACAAAGTCCATGAGCAACGTGACAAGCAAGGAGTATTACATGGATATACCATACTTCGTGGTAACTCCCGTTTCAAATCTTCCACGCTGGGCAAAGGTCGTAACTTGACCGTTCCTAAACTTGAAGCCACATGGAAGAAGCATCGTCCTGTAGCTTCAAGTGTTGACAAGCCGGGTTATACTATTGGCACCACTCAGACTACAGAACGAAAGTCGTTCCCAGAACACAATTCTGCACGTCAGAGCGTCGCCCAATCCAAACCAGAAATGCCATCTGTATTCAGGAAGATATTGTCTGTTGGTGATAAGAATTATTCCATCGCAATGCCGATGGAGGCATACAAGGCTTTGGAGGATGCTATCGAAGTTCTTGATGAATCCATGCCGTTTGAGAATGTCTTGAATGTGGCTATGCTGCTGTTCATGAACTACGTCGATGCAGCCACAACCGTTTCGGAATCCTGTGGTGGCGGTGGCTCCACACCATCAAACTGGGGAAAAGACAATGATGAAGATGAACGTGAGAGGGCTCGACGCTGCGCCCAACATGCCACCTGGCTATGCAAGCCAATGGGCAGGTCTGAAAGAAAATCCAAAGGAATTCACCGTTAAAAACAAAACTATCATGAGCCGAAATAAGTATGATAACCTTGTTGAGGAAATCAACAAAAAGGAAGAGATTAAGGAACAAAAGGCTAACCTTGACAATGAACTTCAACTTCTTAAGCAAGCGATAAGCAACTTGCACGATAGCATTCAAAAAGTTGAGAAGGCGTCCAAAGATGGAACGGATATGGTGAAAGCTTTGAATGCAGCCAAAGACAGTATGAATACTGCTGTTTCCGCTTTCTGTCGCGCAGTTACCCGAGCCGAGTCAACTGTGCTAAAGGTTGAAATGACCGATGAGTGCTTGAATACCATTAAATCTGCAAGAGAGAAACTAATCAAGGCAGAGACCACACTTCTTGCCAGCCATAGGAGACTGATGATACAAGAACTTCGTAATCAGAATGAAGAAATGCGATCATTCATAAAGTCAGGTAAAGGAGTGTACCTGTCATCAAAGGTGTTCTGGTGGTGGGCAGGTATTACGTATCTCACCTCGCTTTATTCACTCTGGGGTCTTTTGCAATTGATTCTTCAATGGTTGAAGTGCTAATCAAGTCTTGTCTGGTATAGACAAACGTTGAAGCCACTGTCGCATTTCGCGACGGTGGCTTTATTCTTTGTCAAGTACCTCCCAGTGACCACTATAGCCACTACCCACATAACGGATGTGTGGCATTTTGGCTAAGTGTCGCTTGATGGTCATTGAAGTAACCCCGAATTGTTTTGCCAAATCTTCTGTGGTAACCTTAAGATTTTCTTTAATTGCCTTCTCTATTTTTCCATCGAGAGAATCT
>ULMV01033143.1_pt1 | contig 11193 bp, 14 predicted proteins | sample 1951751 | NCBI WGS metagenome assembly ULMV01 (sample SAMEA4835560, study PRJEB28245) | human gut metagenome | biome: gut microbiome; material: fecal sample | place: Denmark | collected 2008 | reverse complement strand
ATTTATGGCTTTCCTCTACTTTCTTTCACACTAGTCTCCACAACCATTATCAGCAATCGGAAGATAGCCATTTGGCACAAATGACTTATATTTCATTATGAAATAATTGCTACTATTGTCCAACGAATATATATTGGCATATCCAAAATATCCTCCACCAAACTCAATGATAAACAATTTATATTTCTCTGGCAAAACCATCCTGTATATTTTCTCAATATCTTCTATTTTATCTATAGAAGGCGGAGTATCAGTTTCAAGGGCGAAAAGTATCGGTTTCTTAGCCTTTACTTGCTGTACCTTATTCCTAAACAAATCATATTCCATAATATTCTCTCCATCAAATTCGTCGTTCTATAATTACTGAAAAATGCACATTGCTAATCAATACCACGCAATTCATCTTCTTTAGGTTTTCTTACATGCTTTTTCATTTCTTCTTCACATGCACCAAACAATAAAAAATTATGCCTTGCCTGTATGAGACTAACTCGATTAGCTCCACCTTCATATTCATTATCCTCTAATTGTATTGGATCATCCTCCCAAAAACACACTGGACATATATCATAATTACCATTAAGCTTTTCATCAAAAGTATAAAATCCACAACATGGACACTTATATTTTCCAATTGCTCTATTCATAGTTAGTCTCCGTAAACTTCCGATTGTTCTACATTTTCTCATGTCCATATTCTTGCCCTTCGGACAAGAAGCCTCCCTCGCATTCAGCTCAGTCGATCCGGCTTTTCTAATTTGCTCAACTGCTCTGCAAACCGGAATGAGTGTACTCAGACTTTAAAACTTCTTCTCCACCTAAATTATCTCATCCCAATCGGCAGGAATATCATCAACCATGCCAAAACTCTTTAAAATAAATTTGTTGTCAATTTCTTCAAACTTAACAAGGTATTGTGTATTTTCTCTTGCACCCCAATACTCAAGTGCAATCATATTTGGTTTATCAATATAGATAGTTTCCGGATAATCTTCAAAATCATCAATATTATAACGCCCTTTATAATATTTTTGAGAATTTTTACAACACTTTTTATAATACCTTTGAACGATATTATCAAGTTCACAAACATGTTCTGCTACCTTTATAATAACAGGTTTCAATTCTTCAAAACGCTCCATCTGTTCATCAAGGCAAACAGAAATATCATAATCATCTTCCTCAGATATATAAACAGTTCCGTACTTATCCATTTTAAATTTATCAATATCTGTTATGAATTTATTGATATTATCATATCTGTTATACATATTTTTCTCCTGACTATATTAAAGTATTTTAATAGTCAAACAACTCCCGATTTTCTACTTTGCTCAACTGTCCTGCGAACTGTAAGTCAGCTAATATCATTTTGCGTTCTTATACGAAAGTAAATGTTATTTTTAAAACAAATTATCCATATTGTACAATATAGTTATCTCCTAATCTGCCCTGTACACACTCTCTGTCCTCTCAGGACAATCTCCCCTTGAAATCCTCATATCCGAAATGCTTTACAACCTCACACTCCCCATTCTCATGCCTAAGCACGATATCCGGAAGTCCGATTCCGTTGAAGGTGTTATTCTTCACCATAGAATATATAGCCATATCCTCAAAATACAGTGTGTCACCTATCTGTATCTTTCTGTCAAAGGAATAATCGCCTATGATATCACCTGCAAGACAGGTGTAGGATGAGAGGCGGTATGTGTACTGCTTCCTGCCCGGCTCTCCGCTGTCCTTAAGCGGCGGTCTGTACGGCATCTCAAGGACATCCGGCATGTGGCACGCCGCTGACGCATCAAGAATAAGCGTTGTGATTCCTGCATTTTCCACGATATCAAGCACTGTGGTCTTAAGATAGCCCGCATTGAGAGCCACCGCCTCACCCGGCTCGAGATACACCTGGACCTGATATTTTTCCTTCATATGATTCACAAGGCGGACAAGGCGCTCCACATCGTAATCTTTTCTTGTGATGTGATGACCGCCGCCCATATTGAGCCACTTCATATCGTAGAGATATTTTCCGAATTTCTGCTCAACAGCCTCAAGCGTTGTCTCCAAATCATCGGAATTCTGCTCGCAGAGCGTGTGAAAATGAAACCCGTCAACGCCCTCTAAAAAGCGTGGATTTTTCCCAAGCTCCTCCTCCAGCTTTTCTATGGTGACGCCAAGCCTTGAACCCGGCGCACATGGGTCATAAATGGCGTGCTCACCCTGAGTGGAGCACTCAGGGTTTATCCTCAAGCCGAAGCTTTTTCCATTCGCTGTGCACCTGCTACGGAACTTATTGAGCTGTGCCACCGAATTAAATATAATATGGTCGCAGCAGCCCATAATCTCGTCAAATTCCGCCTCCCTGTAAGCCGGGGAAAACACATGGTTTTCCTTCCCCATCTCCTCATAGCCAAGCCTTGCCTCGAACAGTCCGCTTGCGGTGCAGCCGCTTATATATTGTCCTATAAGCGGATACACTGCATACATTGAAAAACACTTCTGCGCGAGCAGTATGCGGCACCCGGTACGCTCTATCACGCCTTTTAATATTTCCAAATTACTTTTCAGCTTTCCCTCATCGACAATATATGATGGGGTTGCTACATCTTTTATGTTCATGCTATACCTCATTAGTTTCCTTTATTCCATTTCTTTTCTGTATTGAATAATCTGTTGTTGCAGCATATTCTTTCCAATATTGCATGGTATGTTAAATCCATAATTCCATTTCTCCGGAATCGCAAAAACCAAACTTTTCATATAAATGCTTTCCTGCTGCCGAAGGTTTTAGTTTTATATTATGAACACCTTTGATTTTTAACCATTGTAGTAGTTCCTCTTTTTTTATTTTCATAGTAATATACTCCGTTCAAACAAACAACTAATTTACCTTCTTTGCATATTCTCACTAAATTTGAACGCAGAATCTAAGCCAATATATTGCTAGTTGCAATTATGCTACTTTTATTATACATAAACACCATCTTAACATTTTAATTTTCGAATATTCAGATTGACATTTCTTCCACTATATTGTATTATCTGTTTATAAAAAGAAATGGGTTTTTGTCTGGTAAGCGTTCATTCGCCGAGAGAGTTGCTCGTTTCTTTTTTTATGTCTATGATATCATATAAATACATCTTTCCATCGTTTGCATGTCTTATTAACAAAGATGCATGAAAAACATTATATCTTGCTATATTTCCATTGTCATCATACACAGGTATTGCAAAATACGAATTATATCTATACCAGCCATTTTTTGCATCTCTTTTATGTTTTAATTCCTGATTTTTTTGAAAATGCTGTCCGGATGCAGTCTCTATTATCTCTGGTAGTCCCGAGGCCGCATTTGCTTTCGCTTTCGCGTTTGTTCCCTTAATGCTATGTGTATATTTCGATCCACTATACTCACTTGGCAGATCAGATCCGATATATATAACATCGCCGGTAGACGCCACCTTATAAAAATCACCGACATATTCTTTCAAATATGCCCGCACTTCCTTCCAATCGATGGAACGTTTTCCTTTAAACCGGATATCGTTAATCACCACAATATTATTTCCATCAATATCCTGAATGACCGAAACATTTCTCTGCTGTAAATGGCTGCTATCATTGATTTGTTTACAAACATCAAAAAGTGCCAGGTAACTAATCGCTCTTCGCCTGCTCTGTGTATCGGATTGTCGAAACAATTCAATCATATCGTTTTCATCTGTTACATAATCGTTGGTTGCAGTCTGTTCTGCATTTTCTTCGTCACTAAGTAATTCCACAAGCGTCATATCCAGCGCCTTACATATAGACACCAGTTTATCCGCCTGTGGATTAATCTGTTTCTTTCGCCAGTCACTAATCGTACTGGTTGCAATACCTGTTCTTCCGGACAGTCCAGTCTGGCTCATATGCAGTTCTTCAAGTCTTACAAAGATTTTCTCATATATCTTCATGGTGCAATATTCTTTCCTCTATCTTTTATTTCCGATTTTTCGGATATTGTATCATGAATAATCTCTTTTATCAATACTCTGACACCCCTGTAACTACCGAGTTGTGTCAGTCCCAATATTTGAAATCATATCCATCTTCAGGTTCCCCAATTTCGTATCCCAAAGCTGTTGTTAATTTTTCCTTTAGTTCAGAATACCAGATTTCCCATATTTCCTCTGGCATTTCTCCGAAGATTTGTATTCCACTCGGCTCAACAGAAGCCATCAAGTCAATATTTTCTGCTCTCCAACATGGACTTTTTTCCTCTTCCACCCAATATGGCATAGAAGCATATACCTCACTGAGCTTTTTCCATAAATCATCTGGCATAGTATAATGAATATTCAAGTTTATATCATGATGCTCCATCGATTTTCCTCCCGTAAGTCCCGAGTTGTTAAACTCTTTCTGAACCCCATCTTCTTGCCCTTCGGACAAGAAGCATCCCTCGCTCCAAAGAGCTCGGTCAAGTAAAGCGGACATTCGCAATCCGCTTTCGCTACTTGCTCATGAACGCAGTCGCTTTGCGAACTGTCAGTGGGAGCTTTTAACTCCCACTGACATAAGCATCCCCCTTGCCCACCGCTTAGTGCTCTACACACTTGAAGCGGGGGATTGCTTATTCTGCGTTCAAATCTACCTTCTAAAATAATGTATCTAAATGTATTTCATCCCAAACATCAATTAACTTATGTCCTTTTATTTCGGCAAATTGAAGTAATTTTTCCATTGAATTAAATAAGCTTTCCTGCCTGTTTATCCATATTGATACTTTGTTTTTCGATTTGATAAGCTGCCTCCAATTCACGCTCTTGTGAAATCAACCATATAAGTGCTGATATCGACTTCTTATGAAACAACTCATCAGCTATCATGTCATGCTCTAACGCCACAAAACGCAAAGCTGCAATAAACACATGCTTGCATAGTTTTTTCATAACATATCTTATAATGCTGATAATGATTAAAACAACAAACAAAATAGTACAAAAAATGGCAAGGATACCAGCGCATATTGATTTACTTATTTAGTCAATAAATACATCCTATTAATCTGTCCGTATTCTTCATAATATATTTCTACATAGTCACTTATCGAATATCTTGCCCCAAGGATATCCTCCCATTCTTCATTAGTATTGTTCCAAAGAATCATTCCGTCATCTAATAGATTACCACTAATCTTTTTAATCCCATATTTCTCAATCTGTTCATCAGAAATAAATGGGTTTAACTTTACGAGAAGTTTTCCGTTCTTTTTCAGGATACGCTTGATTTCTTCTAAAACACTGATTGCATCGTCCGGATACAGGTTATCAATAATATTAGATAAAATGGCAGAATCCATAGACTCATCCTGTATTCCCTTTAATGCCTCAATTCCTCCGCATAAAAACTGAAAATTCCCGTTTTCAATCATTTTACTTTTCTCTATAGCACTCTTTATCGCTTGCGGTGACAAATCTATCCCAATATGTGTATCGGTACCATACTTATTACACAAAAACAGTGCTGTGCCACTTCCACATCCAAAATCAAGCACCGATAAAGCGTTGTCTGTCAACCATGCTAAGCCTTTATCAAACTCCACATTTCCGGATTCTTTTTTCTTAGGAAGTACAGATTCTTGTTTTGAAAAAATGTCGTCCCACAATTCAATGCATTTGTCATATTTATTCATCAGTTTCTCCTACTCATGCCTAAAAGCCGGCTTCAATTATTTCTTTTGCACGATGTAAAATAGGCAATTCTCTGTTTGCAATGAGCTTTCCTAATCTTGTATTCGCTCTATCTTCATACTCCCTGACCGCTTCCTCATATGACAATTCCAATGTTGATAGATGAAATCTTTCTATCTCATCCTGCGTTAAATTCTTTTCTCCAAACGATTCTATTTTACATAAAAAATAGTTATTAATATTATGTCTGTGAATCAGATTGTAATAATCACTTACAACCCCAATTTTGCAAACCACTTCTACCTGTACGCCTAACTCTTCTTTGAGTTCCCTCCGAATGGCAGTTATCAAATCTTCACCATCCTCGACACCACCGCCGGCAGTTTCGATTGTTATTGCTTTTCCAAAATCATCATCTCGCTCAGCTCTTACAAAATAGAATTGTCCACTTTCATCATAAACGATTGCTCTGGCAATATTTCTATCATGATCAACATACTCAAATTTCCATTGTGTATCCTGCAAATTTATATTTAATTCTGTATTCATCATGCATTTCTCCATGTCATTGTCTTATATTTTCTGTTCATTCATATCCAATATAACACTTATGGGCAGAGAAAATCACTCTAAAATTCTATTTTTGTGAATTTTCTCTGCCCATGTGCTCATACACTGCCTGCCTTGGACTGATTTTTCACAGTCTTACAGTGTTTTTCTCTGCCTAACAGACACTATAATGTCATCCATGGACTGATATGCCTTATAACATCAATCAATTTTTCTGCCCAAGAGGTTAATTTCACAGCATTTAGGCAGATACTCGCCATATATCTGCAGATTGAGCGCAGAATAAGCAGTCCCCCGCTTCAAGTGTGTAGTGCACTAAGCGGGGGTAAGGGGATGCTTATGTCAGTGGGAGCTTTTAACTCCCACTGACAGTTCGCAAAGCGACTGCGTTCATGAGCAAGTAGCGAAAGCGGATTGCGAATGTCCGCTTTACTACCATGTGTGCCATCAGAGGCAACAACCTACTCCACAAGCACCGGATTCTCGCACACAACCCAAGGAAGTCCATACTTGTTAAGGGCATCCATGAATGGGTCCGGGTCGAACTCCTCGACAGTGAACACACCCGGCTTATTCCATATGCCCTTTACAACCATCATCGCTCCAATCATAGCCGGAACGCCTGTTGTGTAGGAGATTGCCTGTGAACCTACCTCGCGGTAGCACTCCTGATGGTCGCATACATTGTAGATGTAGAGTGTCTTTTCCTTGCCGTCCTTGATTCCTGTATAGATGCAGCCGATATTGGTCTTGCCGACAGTTCTAGGCCCGAGGGAAGCAGGGTCAGGTAAAAGTGCCTTCAAAAACTGGATAGGCACAATCTCCTTGCCGTCAAAATTGATTGGTGTTGTCGATAACATTCCGACATTCTCAAGACACTTCATATGTGTGAGATAGCTCTGTCCGAAGGTCATGAAGAAACGGATTCTCTTTACACCCGGAATATTCGCAGCAAGTGACTCAATCTCCTCATGGTGAAGGAGGTACATATCCTTCATTCCTACCTCCGGGAAATCGTACTCTCTCTTAATCTCCATAGGCTTTGTCTCAATCCACTTTCCGTTCTCCCAGTATGAGCCTGGTGCGGATACCTCGCGGAGATTAATCTCAGGATTGAAGTTGGTTGCGAATGGATAACCATGGTCGCCGCCGTTGCAGTCCAATATATCTATTGTGTGGATTTCGTCAAAATAATGCTTGAGAGCATAAGCTGTGAACACGCTCGTAACACCCGGGTCAAAGCCGCTTCCCAAAAGGCCTGTGATTCCTGCCTCCTTGAAACGCTCCCTGTAAGCCCACTGCCAGGAATAGTCAAAATAAGCCGTGAAGCCAAGCCTCTTGCAGCGCTCCTCGTACACCTTTCTCCACTCCGGGTCATCCGTGTTCTCGCACTCATAATTTGCTGTATCAATGTAGGAAACCTTGGTTGCAAGGCAGGCATCCATAATTGTCAAATCCTGATACGGAAGTGCTACATTGAGCACTGCATCCGGCTTGTAGCTGTTGATAAGAGCAATTATCTCATCAACATGGTCAGCATCAAGCTGTGCTGTTGTTATCTTTGTACTCGTCTTTGTCTCTAACTCCTTCTTTAACGCATCACACTTACTTTTGGTTCTGCTCGCTATACACAGCTCCGTGAACACCTCACTAAGCTGACAGCACTTATGAATTGCCACTGAAGCAACTCCACCACATCCGATTACCAATAAACGACTCATCTTTTTTCCTCCTCTTCTAACAATTCCTCAACATATTTTGGAAGCATAAACGCTCCGGTGTGCAGATTACAGGTATAGTATTCCGTAGGTATCTGCAGCTTTTTCCACTCCTCCGGCTTAAAATCAGCCAGTGGGTGATATTTTTTCGACGCAAAGCCAAAAAGCCAGTAGCCCGAAGGGCTGGTCGGTATATGCGCCTGATATACCCTGCTTATCGGGAAGGTGTTGAACACCTTCTTGTGCATCCGCCTGCATGCCTGCTCGTCCTCATCATAGAAAGGGCTTCCATGCTGATAGACAAGTATTCCGTCATCCTTGAGGGCCTTATAACAGTTGCCGTAAAACTCCCTTGTAAAGAAGCCCTCCGACGCACCGAACGGGTCTGTGGCATCATTTATAATAAGGTCATACACATCCGACTGGGAGCGTAAAAAACGCAGCGCATCGGTGTTGTAGACGTGCACTCTCTCATCGTCCAGCCCCTTTGCCGTCTCCGGAAAGAACTCCTTGCATGCCTCAATGAACATGGCGTCCTGTTCAACGATATCTATGCATTTTACTGTATCGTAGTTGATAAGCTCTTTGGCGACTCCTCCGTCACCTCCACCGATAATAAGCACCTTCTCGACATGCGGGTGCACCGACATCGGCACATGCACCACCATCTCATTGTAGATAAAACAATCCTGCTCGGAAAAAATAACACTTCCGTCAAGCGTAAGAAACTTCCCGAACTCAGGCGAAGCAAAGACATCTATTCTCTGATATTCGCTCTCAGCCGAATAGAGCTGTCTCTCCACGCGGATATCAAAACGCACATGCGGCGAATGATTTTCCGAAAACCAAATTTCCATAACCGATACACTCCTGATAATTATTACTGATAACTATTGCTTATAACTATGCCGCATAACTTATATTTAGCGGAATAATAAAAATATGCATTTTTTAGTTATAAAACCCGGAAAAATTTTATACGTTCACAAATCACTGTAAACTATTTATATTCACAAAACAAACTTCCTGCATAATATGCTTTACAAATATCTGCTTTTTCCATAACATCCTAAAACACCAGCACATTAAGATACTTAACCTCCGGGTCCTCCATACCCTGCATGGAGCAGCCCTTCTCTATTGAATAGAGTATGTAATCAATAATGTCCTCCGTTATCTCCTCACCCGGCGCAACGATAGGTATTCCCGGCGGATATGCCATCACAAATTCGCCTGAAATTCTTCCTGCCGCCTCCCTTATCGGAACCTTTTCCTTATTTGCATAGAAAGCCTCCTGCGGCGAAGCAAGCACCCTTGGAAGAAGCATCTCCCTGTCGACCTCGAAGCGCTTCTCCTCCTTTTTGTAGAGGCGGCTTATATCGGCAAGTGCCCCCATGAGACGCTCGATATCCTGTATTCTGTCACCTATTGATATGTACGCCAGTATATTTCCTATATCGCCGAACTCAATCTGTATGTCGTACTCATCGCGGAGAATATCATAGACCTCGATTCCGTCAAGCCCTATATCTCTGGTGAACACGCACAGCTTCGTCACGTCAAAATCATACACAGAGCTGCCGTTTATCAGCTCCTTTCCGTAGGCGTAATAGCCGCCTATGGAGTTGATTTCCTCCCTCGCATACTCAGCCCACTCCATCACCTTCTGAAATGACTGCCTTCCGCGGAGTGCAAGATTTCTTCTGGAAATGTCAAGGCTTGCCATCAGAAGATACGATGCGCTCGTGGTCTGCGTGAGATTTATAATCGTTCTCACATAGTCTGCATTCATGCCGTTATTTGTCAGCAGAATTGAACTCTGTGTGAGCGAACCGCCCGACTTGTGCATGGACACCGCCGCCATATCAGCCCCCGCCGCAATGCCCGATATCGGAAGATTATTTCCAAAGTACAGATGTGTTCCGTGAGCCTCATCAGCAAGCACCTTAAGCCCATAGGAATGTGCCAGCTCACAGATTCCCTTGATATCCGAACAAATTCCATAGTAGGTCGGATTATTGACCAGAACAGCAACAGCACGCGGGTGTGCAAGTATCGCCTCCTCAACCTGCTCCTTGGTGATACCGAGCATTATCCCGATTCTGGTATTTACCTCGGCATTTATATACACCGGAATTGCGCCGCAGAGTATCATCACATTGATTACACTCTTATGGACGTTTCGCGGCACGATAATCTCATCGCCCGCCTTGCACACGGACAGCACCATGTTCTGAACCGCCGATGTAGTCCCTCCGACCATGAAAAAGGCATGCTCAGCGCCGAACGCATCGGCTGCAAGCTCCTCAGCCTCCTTAATCACCGACACCGGATGACACAGATTGTCAAGCGGCTTCATGGAGTTGACATCTATCCCGACGCATCTCTCCCCCAGCAGGTCAACCAGCTCCGGATTACCTCTTCCTCTCTTATGCCCCGGAACATCGAACGGAACAATTCTTGCTTTTCTAAACCTCTCAAGCGCCTCATAAAGCGGCGCAGAGGCTTGTCTCTTTAAATCCATGGCAACCTCCGCACATACATTTTTAGTTAGTCATGTCCTGACCGCGCCTGATTTTAGACATTTTCACACAAAAAACAGGCGTGAATATTCACGCCTGTGCAAAAAATCATTATCCCTATATGATAAAAACTATCTCAGAGTTTATCCTGGCAGAGTACCGTTACCGCTCTTATTGACTGTTTCACAAGATGATGTGCATACGCATGATATTCAGTAAATCAACTTATAAAATTCGGGTTTCTAACCCAATCAATAATGTGTGCCCTAGTCACACTTCGGCAACCGACCCGCCTGTCCGCATGGCTTATCGCAGCTTGTCTGATACGCATATACTATGTATCTTCTAAGAAACGCGGTCTGCATCTGATATTTTTATCAAAACACTATCTGAACTATAATATATCAGGAAATAATTGTCAATAAATTTTTTAACTTTGAATTGTAAAATTATCTTTACTTATCTTATAAAGTTCGTCGCAACTCTCTTCTCCTTCTCAGGAAGTCCGAACTGTTCCTTCCCGAGCGCCACAGTTTTGCAGCAACTTTTAGCTTAGTATAGCTCGAAAGTCTTTATTTATTAGGCTTACGGGCTTTTTTTATTTTTACTTTTTGTCCTTTTCCTATTGTCTATTTTTGTCTAATATGATATAATTAGTATTATCTGAAAGGTTGGTAATACTGATGTTTCTAAAGAAAACTCCA
>ULMV01037590.1_pt1 | contig 11213 bp, 10 predicted proteins | sample 1951751 | NCBI WGS metagenome assembly ULMV01 (sample SAMEA4835560, study PRJEB28245) | human gut metagenome | biome: gut microbiome; material: fecal sample | place: Denmark | collected 2008 | reverse complement strand
TCTTTTGTTACTTTTGTCAAAAGTAACGCCTTATTACCTTTGACACTTTGTATCAAAGGTAGGCGCTCTGCGAGGCTGATGCCACTCTGCGAGTGTCATAGTCTGCCATTGCAAAATCCCCATGGCAGACTGCTCATTTCGGCAAAATGCCCCGTCATTCGCTATGGGTGGCGGTACCGAATAAAATACTTTCGGTACCGTATCATAGGCTTCCACTTTGAAAGTGGATACCAAACACAAAAATGGGTTCCCATTTTCGGTACCGCCTATTCACCCATTGCAAGTGCCATTGACATCATGGCATCCGACATATCCGTCTCCGGCACTTGCTCCGTTTCTTTCTCACACTGCTCTCTATGAGGCGTATCCTCGCCCGAAACGGTTCTTAGGGCATGTTCCTCCAGTTCCTTCGTCAACTGCCTTAAAAACGCTTCCTGCATCTTTGAAATTCGATTTGCAAGGCTTTCCTCAATATGTTCCGCTGTCACTTTCAACCCGGCATGAAAAGCCTCCTCCGATAGAATCTCTCCGCTTGGAATATTTCCTTCACCTGAATCTTTCTTAGCCTCCAATGCATAGAAGCAATGTTCGTTTGCTTCTCCTGCATCCCCCTTAGATACCTTACCATCCAAAACTAATACAAAGGCATCTGAAAGTGCCTTTCCATAGGAGCTGTCCTTTCGGGTCAAACTCTGTAGATACTCCCATGTCCGGCGCTGGTTCTCATCCTCCATGCAGAATCGCACATTACTTGATTTGTATGTTTTTCTCACGCAGTTTTTCCTCTCATGCGCTGCTTCATTTCTGCCAAAGCCTCATATCCCTTTGCATTTGCACAAATATCGGAAATGACAGTTACATTTCCCTTTTCTGTCAAATCTGAAAAGTGCCTCAGCAGGCAGCCACCACCGCCAATGATATAGAGATGAAACAGATCTTCCTTATAGCCATGTGCCGTCAGCTTTTTCATGATTTCCTCTGTATAGCTTTCCGCAATTCGTTTCGTGACCATTGCTACATCATCAGTTCTTTCACCTATGCCATTTCTAAGCAGAGGTTCTATTAACATTTCTGGCACTTCCACACCGCCTCTCTTGGACAACTCTTTCTGTATTTTTTCCATACAATGATGTACCCCGAATACTTCTGTGCGGATGCTCTTTTCAATCGGCCTTCCATCGTGAATTTCAAGAATACTCATGGTTCCGTTGCCAATGTCCACCAGCATATTCATTCCCGGCATTGCACCTTGATTATGTACAGCCGCTAATCCCTGCGGAAAGATTTCCACACCACACAGATGCACCTTATAGCGTTCCTTTTGGAACATGAAATCCAGCTCCTTCTCCTGCATCAGATATTCTCTCCAATCAGCAGTCTGCGACTTTACCCACGCAAGCGGAAGTCCTACTGCAAGCACGACTTCTGCTTCATGAAGTCCCCGGAATTTCAATTCCTCTGCCAGTCCTGCCAATGTCAAAATATAAAAATCATCGGAATCTGTTTTGTTGCCCTGATATACCAAGTGGCTCTCGCCAATCACATAATATTTATCCCGGTATTTTACAAAGTTGGTGCTGACAATCGGTTCCTCATCATACTCTTCCACTCCGGTAGTAAATACTCTGTGTGCGGTCTTGATATTCCCATACCCATGATCCAAACCGATATAAATTTTTCCTTTTGCTTTTCCATTGTTCTGAATATAATTTTTCTCCATTAAAATATCCTCCTGAATGTCCTGTTTACATATTTGTTTACACGTTTTGTTTACAAATACTCTTTTGAAAAAATTCCGTTTACTCTGTTTACAAAGCTTCAAAGCCTTAATTTTACTGTATTCTTCCGTAAACCAGATTGTTTACATTGCCGTAAACGAACACCTGTAAACAGAATTTGTAAACGCAGCCTAAAAAACTTTTATCTTTCCTCAAAGGGTATTACCGCATCCTCTGGCAGTTTCTGAAACTGATTTTTACCTGCCACCCTGCGCCACCCTCTTTGTGTGCCATATCTGGCAAATCTGTGGGAAGATATTTTTTCCCACCCGACAATGCTATGGTTCATGACATTATTGATTTCTTTCAGTTCCCAGTCCTTTGGTATGTCATACTCGTGGGAAAATGCTTCCTTGTATATCATAATGCTACATACATAATCCTCTGCCAGTTCATCCAACCAGAGCTGTATCACTCCGACCTTTGCATCCTCCGGCATAAAATCCTTCTGCATCTCCTTTAAGTATTCTTCTGTTTCCCTCGACAGCTTTAACTCATGAGAACCGTTCCGATATAGTTCCATCGCTTCCGCCCACGCCTGACGTATGTATTCCCTTGATTCTTTTTCATCCTCAAGAATGTGCTTTTCCACCCGTTCCGGATGTACCAGCACCGGGGCAAATCTCCGGTTCCCTGTACGATCAAGAGGAAGAAAATCCATATTGTTGGAAGTACCCACAAATACGCATTGTCTTGGTCTATCCTCCGGGTGCGTTTCGTAGGGAATTTTATAGGTTTCCTTTTGCCGGCTGATAAAAGACTTAATATCTTCAATGCTCTTGGCATTGACCGTTGCCATCATTTCCGACATTTCAATAATCCAATGCCCCTGCATCTTCCGATAGACATTATCATCATCCATCCGCTTCAAATCATCTGAAAACCATTCATCATTGATGGCTAGGAAGCGGAAAAATGTTGACTTTCCTGCTCCCTGCCCTCCTACAAGGCATACCATGATTTCAAACTTGCATCCCGGCTCATACACCCTGCGGATAGCTGCCAGCATCAAGAGCCGCATGATTTCTTTCGTGTAATCATCGTGATCAGCACCCAGATACCTGGGCAAAAGATTATCTATGCGCGACAGTCTATCCCATTTGAGTTTTTCCAGACAGTCCCGGATAGGATGATACTTGTTTTCACTTGCAACAATATTCATAGCCTTGTTGATGTTACGATCATTTTTCAGACCATAATTCTTTTCCAAGTACCAATGTATCTGATACACATCAGTATCTGTCAGGCTAGAAGATGTGCGCTGCCATCCGAGATTACCGACAATGTCAATCTTTCCAGACAGCTCATTTTTTCTGATTGCACCCTTTAGCAAAGGATCACGTTGAAATACCAGCATACAGTTGTTGATTGTCTGACAAGTATTGCCTTTATCGTTTCTTGCCAAATCTGCCCGAATATCCTCTACCGTACTCATTTCCGTATCAAGCACTTCCCCGATTTCGTTCCATGATACGTTCTCTTCCAATTCTGACTCTCTCTGCAACTTCTTCCACCTCCTTCCTGCCTTTCATAAAAAGTTCCTGTTTATCCTCCGTACTGCCCATACATAAAATATCCAGCCAGTAATTCATAATCGGTTCCGCATGAAGCATCCGTGCATAGTCCTCTGAAAAAATAATATCCGGTGGCTTTCCATCAAGGAAAATACCCATCTGCTCTATCAGTGATAAACTGTCCCTTAAACTCTCAATACTGTGATTGCACCATCTGTCAAAACGCTCCCTGATGTGTATCAGCCTCTCACGTTCTGTCCGTTCTCTACGAATACGCTCCCTGTCCTGCTCGCTTAATCCCTTATTTCCTTTGACCTCTATCGGAAGCCGGAAATCTTCTGCAATCTTTAATGCCGCCTCATATTGCGATAAACCAAACATCCGGGAAACATAGTCAATCGCATCCCCTCCCACGCCACAGGCAAAGCAATGATAGTTCTTATCAATCTTCATACTTGGGTGCTTGTCATCATGGAAAGGGCAACAGGCTAACCCATTTCTTCTGACCTGCAAACCATAGTTTTCTGCTACCTTTCTCGCCGTCAGATACTCCTTTACCTCTGAAAAAATATTCAATATGCAATTTTCTCCTTTCCTCCGGAGAAAGCCTTTGCTATAATAAATGTGTGTGTTAGATAGAAAGGCTTTATCCTTTTTATTCATGAATGCCCTTGTTACCAGCAGGGGCATTTTTATTTACTTCAAGTAATTGTTTTACCAGTTCCAGCAGCAATCCTTCCTCTTCTGTATTGCCATTCTGTAAATGTACCAATATCTGCTCCAATACTTTCGCCACCCTGATCGACATATAATTTCCGGCAATAACCGTTACCTCCTGCCCTAAAACTGCTTTCCGGTAATATTCACCTTTCGATATCCCCGATAAAATTATCCTCGCTTCCACTTGGCTTTTCTCTTCGTCACTCAACCAAAAAGCAATTGTATTACGCCGAAACCTATCCTCTCGTTTACACGCCACTATCCTCACCTCTTTCCACTTTTCCAAGTCTGTCTGCAATTCTTACCTGCGCATCCATAGACTGATGACAATATGTTTCGATCGTAGTCGTAACCTTTCCATGCCCTAACCGTTTTGCAATCTCAACCGGGCTAAATCCCATCTGTACAAGCATACTTGCATGACTGTGACGGGTACAATGAACTGTAATTTTCTTTACTCCCGACAACTTAATTCCACGCTCCATTTCGTGCTCAAAGAAGCTCTTTGTCCTTCCGGCAAAAAGACGGGTTCCCGGTCTCACATGATACAATGTCGCAATATATTCCTTAAGTTCCTCCTGCAATTCCTTATGTATCGTAATCACACGAACCGAGCTTTCCGTCTTTGGTGCCGTAATCAGATCCTCTCCATCAAGCCTCGTCAAAGATTCGTCAACAGTTATGGTTCCCTGCTCAAAATCAATATCTTTCACTTGTAACGCCAGCAATTCTCCTATCCGCATACCTGTCCAAAATAAAATCTGAAAGGCAATCCATGAATCTTGCTTATCCATAATCGCATCTGAAAACTTCTGAAACTCCTCCAGCGTCCAATACGGTCTTTCATCCGCTTTACTCTTTCCCATACTTCCGGCTTTACGACAGGGATTGGAACGCAAATCATAGAAATTTACTGCATAATTCAAAATCGCACTAAGCTGATTATGTATTGTTTTCAGATATGTGGGCTTAAAACCTTTTTCCATCATTTCTCCCTGCCATTTGCGTATCATGGGAGCTGTGATTTCATTAATTGGCGTCTTTCCGAAATATGGTAGCACCTTGTCATTCATTACATACTCTTTTTGCTTCATGGTAGTTTTTCGTAAGCGCTTTTCCATATCCGCCTTATAAATCTCCCAAAAGTCCGCCAGTGTCATCGTCGGATCAGATGATTGCTGCAACATGAAATGTGCGTACCATTCTTCTGCTTCTTTCTTGGTCTTAAAACCTCTTTTTTGTGATTTCTTTTTGGTTCCCGTCCAATCTGTCCAACGATATTGTATCCGCCACGTACCATTGGGATCTTTCTTTGCATTGCAGCTCATGCACTTACCTCCTTTGCTCCTCCGTACCATTTTTCCTTAAAATACTCCACCGGAATTTTCCCGGCAATTGTGAGAAATCCTTTACTTGCCAAATCCTTATTCATTTCTCTAAGGATTTTGTAGGCTTTCCCCATACTCACACCAAGCATTTTTGCAATGTCCTCCGCACTGTAATAGATTTTTTCGTTCATATTGTTTCCTCTATTCTTGTATTTGTTTCTGTATAGTATCATTTTGTTTCGTTTTTATATTATCGTAACTTTTGTTTCGTGTCAATATCTTTTTGCTTTATTTTTTTCTTCTTGTGTGTTATCCTATATTTGATATTGAACAGTTTTACAAAAAATAGCTTTAGAGCAGGAGGCATGTTTTTATGACAGTCGGGGAAAACATAAGACGTATCCGACAGGAACGTAATCTTACCCAAAGACAATTAGGAGAAATGGTTGGTGCAAGTGAAGCCTACATTCGCGCCTACGAGAGCGGCAGAAGAAATCCCAAACCATCCTCCCTTGAAAAAATAGCAAACGCTTTATCTGTCAATCCTGAAGTACTTGCAAACTCCGATTTTGATGGAATAAAAGCGATTCACCGGCTTTTTCAGATATTCCGGCAATATGACGGACACCTCTTTGAATGCCAGGATAAAGATGGAAACGATATGGTTGGAATCAGCTTTGGAACATTGTCTTTGATGCGATCTTGGTTAGACCGTTATGACGAATATATGGTAGAAGTTGAAAAATGCAATGAAATCAAAGATGTTAAGAAACGTGGGGAAGCTTTGCTAAAAGCTGAAGCGGACTTTAACCTTTGGATGGATATTTATCCGGAATCGGAACCATGGCAGGATAGACTAAAGATTCAGAAGACACATGATGAGATGATGGATGAGATTGGATTAAATCCGAAAGATAAATACTAATTTTATTATAGGGGGTTCTATGGAATTCACAGATGGCTACTCAAATCTTTCATATTTAAATATTACAAAACAATTGTGTAACGAATTATATGAAAATACAAATACAAATAAAAAGTCAAAACTAAGTTTTTATTATGATAGTGATACATTTTTTAATGCCTACACATATACCAAAGGAACTAATGATTACATGTGTATGTACGTCGGAACTATATTAAATGCTTTTGCACATATAAAAAGTGCCTTTTGTAGTTCCTCTTTTTTATTGAATTTTGGAAATCCTAATTTGGAAAAAAATAATCATGTTTCTGGGAAATTTGATATTACACAAAAGCAATTATTATTTACAGCTGACCCTATTGATCCTATACGCCAAGAACTCTCCACCTATACAGCTCTTATGATGATCAGATATATTTATGGTCACGAATTGGGTCACATCCTTAATGGGCATACATCTTACATATCAAATCTCTATGCAGTACCAAAATTGGAAATGATTTGTAAAAAATTTCTTTCGAATTTTTCCGAGAAGTTACAAGAACAATATGCTTTAGATCGCCGAACACTGGAAATGGATGCTGATTCTTTTGCCGCATCTATGTCCATTGATAATATTATAATGTTATACGTTCAGCAGAACGAAAATCCCCATTTCTTTAATTTGCTAAATGATTCTTGTGACATTTTTACTTTATGGTCATTTGCAATACATAGTATATTTTTGTTGTTCGAATATCACAGTGCTTCATCGTATAATTCCCTATCTTTTTATCTACCTAATGAAGCAAGAGAAATTTTATCTCTTTCTTCATCCCTTAATGCACTTAATGATTATATCAAACACAATATATTTGAATGTAGTAATACACTTTATCAAAAAATTATTTCAAAAATTTTTGATGGAATAAACGAAGCGGAAAACTATTTCAACTCAATCTATTATACAAATTATCATTTTATACAAAATACAAATAACAATCCCATATACTCAAGATTTGCTGATGAAGTTCTAACACATTGGAATGATAAATTGTATCCCAGACTTAAAAAATATGCCCGTGTTCCTTTATATCATCCAGATACAATAGAATCTACTATGGAATTTCTTAAGAACTCGTAATTTCTGTCCAGAGGCAAATACGATTATCGTTTTTTACATCAAAAAAGGCAAAGTAAATTATCCTCCCAAAAACAGCTTCCCCAAAATGAATATACTCTCATAAATCTGGGAATTAAGAAGATAACCATTGATACTAAATACTCTCTAATGCCCGTATTTTCAAGGTTTATCTCCTATACTATGAAGATGAAAAAAGACCTTTTTGGAGTCGGTACAAAATGGTTCCAAACAAGGCCTTATTCATCTTCATATTCTGTTTTTGGGGATAGTACACTTCGCCCTTTTCAGGATAATTGACTTTGCCCTCGAACAATTTCTTTATTTTGTACCCAAATTGTACCCAACGCCATTAAAAAAATCCCTACAAAGCCCATAAATACAGGCTTTGTAGGGATTTACCTATTTATTCAAACTCTATAGTCCCAGGCGGTTTGCTCGTCAAATCGTAGAATACACGATTGACTCCTCTTACCTCGTTGATAATTCTGCTCATAACAGTCTGAAGCACCTCAAACGGTATCTGTGCGGACTCAGCGGTCATAAAGTCGATGGTGTTGACTGCGCGGAGTGCAACGGCGTAGTCGTAGGTGCGCTCGTCACCCATGACACCGACTGAGCGCATGTTGGTAAGTGCGGCGAAATACTGGTTAGGCATCCAGGAAGGAGCCGTGCCGTGTCCGCTTCTGTATGCCTCAACTGCCTTGTCAACCTCCTCGCGGTAGATTGCATCGGCGTCCTGAACGATGCGGACCTTCTCAGCGTTGACCTCACCGATAATTCGTATGCCAAGACCCGGACCAGGGAATGGCTGGCGGAATACAAGGCGCTCAGGGATACCAAGCTCAAGGCCGGCCTTGCGGACCTCATCCTTGAAAAGGTCGCGGAGCGGTTCAATAATCTCCTTGAAATCCACGAAATCAGGAAGACCGCCGACATTGTGGTGGGACTTGATTACCGCAGATTCGCCGCCAAGACCTGACTCAACAACATCCGGATAGATTGTTCCCTGTGCAAGGAAATCAACCGCGCCGATTTTTTTTGCTTCCTCCTCAAATACACGGATGAATTCTTCACCTATAATTTTACGCTTGCGCTCAGGCTCCGTAACACCCGCAAGCTTGCTGTAGTATCTCTCCTGTGCATTAACTCTTATAAAATTAAGGTCGAACTGTCCGTTCGTACCGAAAACAGCCTCAACCTCATCGCCCTCATTCTTACGGAGAAGGCCGTGGTCTACGAATACACAGGTAAGCTGCTTTCCGATTGCTCTTGAAAGAAGTCCGGCCGCAACGGAAGAATCAACACCGCCGGAAAGTGCAAGCAAAACCTTGCCATCGCCGACCTTGGCGCGGATTTCTCTGATTGTATTTTCAACGAAAGAGTCCATCTTCCAGTCACCGGCACAGCCGCAAACACCCTTGACGTAATTTTCAAGCATCCTGGTTCCCTCAAGAGTGTGAAGTACCTCAGGGTGGAACTGGATTGCGTAGAGATTCTTAGACTCATTCTGTGCAGCGGCAACAGGACAATCGGCAGTGTGTGCGACAATTCTGAAGCCCGGAGCAACCTTTGAAATATAGTCAAAGTGGCTCATCCAGCATGATGTTGCATTAGTATCACTCTTGTGGTCATCACATGTAATTCCGGCTGCATTTTCTGCCGGACTGCCAACACCCTTGAATAATGGTGAAGTTGTATCAACATAAACTTCTGTCTTGCCGTACTCGCGCACAGGTGCTTTTTCAACCCTACCGCCAAGAACATGCATCATAAGCTGCGCACCGTAGCACAGACCAAGCACCGGAACACCGAGATTAAAAAGCTCCTCAGTGCAGGTCGGAGCACCCGGTTCATAGCAGCTGTTAGGACCACCGGTAAGAATAATGCCCTTCGGATTCATGGCCTTAATCTTCGCGATATCCGTCTTGTATGAGTATATCTCACAGTATACATTACATTCTCTGACACGCCTTGCAACCAACTGGTTGTACTGACCGCCAAAGTCAATAACGACTACCATTTCTCTGCTCATGGTATATCCTCCTGTATTTTATAATAACTCTTCCAATGTCGAGTTAAAGCTTTATAACTTAACATTATTCTTATCATACAATAAATGAGGGGGATTAGCAAGGCTTTTATAGCTGCTTTGATGTGCAGGATTGACCAGGAAATGGAATGAGTATGTGGCAAAAGAGGATATTGCGGTTTTGGCAGGTGATTTGAAAGTCAAAGATATTCAATGCTTAAATTTTTATGTAATATGAACGAAGTTTCCTATTATATAAAAAAGCCCATTCCCGCAGACAGTGCACATAATTTCATACAACCGGCTGCCATTTTACAGGCCCTTTAGCTTTGCATCACAGGCTTTCGTCCGCCCTCCTTCTCACATACCATGAAATTAGCAATTTTCTTGTTGCTCCTTTATTTATGTAGCTTTTCTGATACTCCTGACACCTGTTCAAGATTTTTCTGTATTGTACCAATCAATTCCTCAATAACTATTGGTTTGGTTAAGAACCCATCCATACCACATTCCAATGCTTTCTTTCTGTCATCATCAAATGCATTTGCAGTCATGGCAAGAATGGTGATTCCGGCCAGTGCCGGATCATTCAGTGCTCGGATCTGTCTGGTAGCCTCATATCCATTCATTACCGGCATCTGCACATCCATCAGCACCAGATCATAATTACCCGGCTGCGAATTCTTAATTTTCTCCACCGCCTGTGCTCCATTTTCGGCAGTATCAACCAGAAATCCATATTCATTAAGAATCTCCACTGTAATTTCACTGTTCATTTCATTATCTTCCACAAGTAATATACATCTGCCTCTGAAATCCGAATCTGCAGCCGGAAGCATTGTATCCTCTGCCCCTGCCTGCATCTGTCCGATAGCGGTCATCAAGGTATCCCTGATATCTGACATGAACATTGGTTTTGCACAGAAAGCAGTTACCCCGGCCGCTCTGGCTTCCACTTCGATATCTGACCAGTCATAAGCAGTCAGGATAATGATCGGTGTATCATCACCAAGGCTGCGAATCTGACGGGTGACTTCAATGCCATTCATATCCGGCAGACGCCAGTCGATGATATAAGCGTGGAATGCATCTCCCAGTTCCATAGACTGCCGTGCACGCAGAACAGCTTCCTTGCCGGAAAGTGTCCATTCTGAACGCATTCCAATCCTCACAAGCATTTTTGTCATGCTGTCACAGGTATTGAAGTCATCATCTACAACCAGTGCCTTAAGACCTTCCAGTTCTGCGATCTTCTCTGTATGGTGTTTCTCAGACTGAAGCCGGAATGGCAGACGGACAATGAATTCAGTACCTTTGCCCTGTTCTGTCTGAACCTCAATCGTTCCGCCCATCATATCCACAATATTCTTGGTAATTGCCATGCCAAGCCCTGTACCCTGAGTCCTGCTGACTGTGGAAGTGCGCTCTCTCTCAAAAGGAGAAAAAATCTTCTCCACAAAATCCGGACTCATTCCGATTCCGTTATCCTTTACCCGGATCTCGTACAGTTCAATGCCCTTTACCGTCCCCGGGAACTGCTTCAGCCGGACAGAAACCGTTCCTCCTGCGGGAGTAAACTTAACTGCATTTGACAAAAGATTCAGCAGCACCTGATTCAGTCTTGTCTTATCACAATAAACATCCTCATTTGCCACATCCATTGCATCCATATAAAGCTCCAGCTGCTTTGCATGTATCTGCCCACTGATGATGTTCTTCAGATCATGAAGTACATCCGACAGACTGACCTCCGTTTCTTCCAGATGGATTTTTCCACTCTCGATACGGCTCATATC
>ULMV01042600.1_pt1 | contig 11265 bp, 13 predicted proteins | sample 1951751 | NCBI WGS metagenome assembly ULMV01 (sample SAMEA4835560, study PRJEB28245) | human gut metagenome | biome: gut microbiome; material: fecal sample | place: Denmark | collected 2008 | reverse complement strand
AAAGAAATGTCAAACAAATTTTTGACATTTCTTAAATTTTTATGTTTATTTTTTTATTTTACGTATTTCATATTTTATAATTCCTGCAGGTGCATTAACTTCTACTGTAGCTCCCTTTTTAGCTCCTAATAATGCTTTACCTATTGGTGATTCATTTGATATTTTATTTTCTGCAAGATTTACTTCTGTTGAACCAACTATAGTATATTCTACTTCCTCATCAAATTCAATATCATATAATGTTACTGTATTACCTATTTGAACAGTTTTTGTATCTATATCTTTTTCATCTATGATTTTAGCATATCTAACTTTATTTTCTAATTCTGCTATTTTTGCCTCATTTTCTGCTTGCGCATTTTTTGCTTCATCATATTCTGAATTTTCAGATAAATCTCCAAATCCTAAAGCAACCTTTATTCTATCTGCTATTTCAGATCTTTTTTCTGTTCTTAAATATTCTAATTCTTTCTCAATTTTGTCAAATCCTTCTTGTGTTAGTATTACTTCTTTTTCCTCCATAATTGCATTCCTCCTTAAAACCATTGCTGGTATATAGCATTAAAGAGCGACTTTTTAAAGTCGCTTTTATATTAACATTTAGTATGATACTTCACTTTTTTAATTTTGTCAAGTATTTTCTAATCTTTTAATAAATCTTTACCATTTTTTAAATAATCAACACCTGAAAATATCGTTGCAACAACTGATATTACTAACATTACTGCTGATATTATATTTATAACAAATTGACCTGTTGTCATATAAATTGATGCAGAGTTTGCAACTGCACTTACTTCATCTGAAACTCTAAAAATAAATTGTCCAAATGAAAATTTATCTAAGAAGCAAAAGATTATAGCAATCATTTGAGTTACTGTTTTTAATTTTCCCCAAATAGATGCTGCAATTACTTTTCCACCTTTTTCTACTGCAACTAATCTATATCCAGAAACAATAAATTCTCTTGCTAACACTATAATTGGTATCCAAGATGGAATTTTACCATATTCTACTAGTATTACAAGTGCAGACAATACTAATATTTTGTCTGCAAGTGGGTCTAAAAATTTTCCGAATGTTGTTACTTCATTTCTACTTCTTGCAATATATCCATCTAATTTATCTGTAATTGATGCTATTATAAATATAATATTCATAATCCAGAAAGCAGATGATATTCCAAGAAATGTTCCTGGTATCCCAATTAAATTATCTATAATTGGGATAGCCATAATTACTGGAACTAATATAATTCTAAATATTGTTAATTTATTTGCTAAATTCATTTTCATGATAATAACTCCTTATTTGCTTAATAATTCTACTGCTTTTTGTAATTGAGTGTCTTCTTCATCTTTTACTAATAATATATTTGTTACAGACTCTGGTAATTCTACTTTTTCATCTGGTTCTATTCCTACACCATTAATTTTTGTTCTATTTGGTGTATAATATTCTTCAACTGTAACTTTTAATCCAGAACCATCTTTAAGAGATAATAATTGTTGTATTACACCTTTTCCATATGTTGTTGTTCCAACAATTTTAGCCTCTCCTAAGTCTTTTAATGCTCCTGCCAAAATTTCTGATGAACTTGCTGAATTTTTATTTACAAGTACAACAATTGGCATATCCATAAGAACATCTTCTTTTGATTTTTCTATTTTTTCTTTTTTGTCTTTATCAACTGTTATTAATAAATCTTTTCCTTTTGGTACTATATAATCAGCTATTTGTAAAGCTTCATCAACCAAACCGCCACCATTATTTCTTAAATCTATAATTAATGATGTTATTCCTTGAGCTTTTAGTTCTTCAAATTTAGCTTTAAAATTACTTGCTGTATCTTCATCAAAACTACTTACTTCTAAATATCCTATATTATTGTCTAATTTCTTTGAAATTACAGGATTTGTTGTAATTTTCTTTCTAGTAATTTCAAATCTTTTTACTTCTTGATTTCTTAAAATTTCAAGTGTTACAGTTGAACCTTCTTCACCTTTTATGCTATTTGCAGCTGCAGTCATATCATCTCCTGTATACTCAACACCATTTATGCTCTTTATTACATCTCCTGGTAAAATTCCTGCTTCTTCAGCTGGACTATATTTTATTGGAGTTAAAACAACAATAGTATTGTTTTCAGTATTCTTAGCCATATAAATACCAATTCCAACATAATTTCCCATTAAGTTTTGTTTATATTCTTCCATTTTAGCTTTAGGAATATATTCTGTATATGGATCTCCTAAAGATGAAACATAGCCTTCTATTGCTCCTTCTTCAGCCTTTTCTTCATCAATATCATTTAAATAATATTGTTTTAATATCTTTTTTATGTAATTTATTGAAGTTGATACATTATTATCTGATGATGTATTAAATAATGATGATATAGAATTATTGTTATTTCCTAAATCATATTTTCTTCCTATATATGCTGTTGTTAAAATAGCTGTTATAAATGCTGTTAATATGACTAGCATTATTCCATTATAAATTCTTTGTTTTTTTAAATACTTCTCTTCTTCCATTTTCACTCGCAAGTTCTACTTGCTTCCTCCTATATAAATTTATTATGGCAAATATTTCATTGGATTTACACAATTTGAATACCTGTAACCAGGTGTCCTTATTTCAAAATGTAAATGTGGTCCAGTAACATTTCCTGTACGCCCAGATAACATTATTGGATCTCCCTTTGAAACTTTTTCTCCAACACTTACTTGAACTTTTGAACCATGAGCATAAAAACTATATATATTATTTCCATGATATATCTCAACAAAATTTCCATATGCAGAACTATATCCTGTATCAAAAACTTGACCATCACCAACTGAATATACTTGTGTTCCAGTTGAAACAGGGAAATCTACTCCTGTGTGATATCCTGAACTCCAATATTTTCCTGATGACCCATACTTAGTTCCAATTGTATTGTTTTTTACTGGCCATCCAAATCCAGTTGAACCATTTGTACCACTATTACTGTTTGTATTATTATTCTTTTTGTGCTGCTCATCATATTCTCTTTGCATTCGTTCTATCTTTTTACTAACTGTTTTCTCATGTGCTTGTAATTCTTCAATCTCTTTTTGAGTTTGTTTTTCTTCTTCTGTTAATTTTGCAACTTGTGTTTCTTTATCTTTTTTTAGCGCCTTTAACTCATTTGATTTACTTTCTTTTTCTGCCAATGAATTATCTAAATCTTTTTTATTTTCTTCTAATGCACTTTTTTCATTTTCGATTTGTTCTTTTTGCGCTTTTGTTTCTTGCATTAATTTTTTATCACATGATACCAATTCAGATGCAGCATAATATTTGGCTAAGAAATCTGTCATATTTGAAGCTGTTAAAAATGTCTCTAAATAACCTGTTTTTGGAGACTTATACATTTTTAGCATTCTTTCATCTAATAGTTCCATTTGTTTATTATATTCATCTTCTTTTGAAGTTATATCTTTTTCTTTTTGTGCTATTTGTGTTTTTAATTCATCTATTTTACTCTGTAAATTGTCTACTTCATCTTCAGCAGTATCTATTTTACTCATTAAACTTTCTACTGATTTCATTGCTTCTGATTTTTGTGCTTCTATTTCTTTTTGCTTTTCTTTTGCATCTTCAATTTGTGTGTTTATCTGTGATTTCTCTTTTTCTAATTGTTTTTGAGTCGTCGCATCTACACTAATTGTCTGAAATACAAGTGCAACCGATATTGTGATTCCAAAAATTTTAGCTAATGTTTTTTTCATTTTTTCTCATCCTCTCTATATTATATTTTATTCTTTAGCTATTATTTGTTTCTTCTGCTTTTTTCTCTTCTAACTTTTTGTTAAAATCATCTGATAATAGATAATCCAATGGATTTACTGTTTGACCATTTATTCTAATCTCAAAATGTGCATGTGGCCCTGTTGAATATCCTGTTGAACCTACTTTTAAAACTTCTGTACCAGCACTTACTGTTTGTCCAACTTCTACCATTATTTCACTGCCATGGGCATATAAGGTTTGTACACCTCCTCCATGGTCTATAATGACCATATTACCATATGCTGGACTAAATGTTGCCTTTACAACAATTCCATTTGCGGCAGCCACAAAGCTTGAACCATATGTTGCTCCAATGTCAACTCCTGTATGCAATTTATATGCTCCAGTAACAGGATGAACTCTCATTCCATACTCAGAAGTTATTGTCTTATATCCAGGTGCAGGCCATATCATTGCACCTCCAATATAATCTTTACTTATACTATTTAATGCCAACAGTTTTATTTCTGCTTCAATTTCTGATGCTTGTCTATTATATTCATCTATTTGTGATTGCAATTCCTGTTCTTCTGTTGATAATTTACTTATATAATATTCACGCATTTTTTTAGTATTTGCCAATACCTGTTTTTTCTTTTGTTGTGATTGCTTACTAGTTATTATTTGTTGCTTTTTTTCTGCTAAAATTTTCTTTGTTGTTTCAATTTCAGCCTTCTGCTTTTTTACAGTTTCCATTAAACCCCTATCAGCTTTTGTTACTTCTTGTATAGCATAATAAGTTGATAAGAAATCTGTGATACTCTTTGCTTCTAATAAAATTTGTAAAGTCTGAAACTTTGGCGTAGCATACAATTTTAACATTCTAGAATCAACAAGTTCTTGAATTTTATCATATTGCTCTTGTGTATTTTTTAATTTTGTTTCATTTTCATCTGTTTGTTTTAATAAATCATCAACCTGTGTATCTATTACATTTAGTTCTTCCTGTGATTGTGCTATTTGAGTATCTAACTCTTGTAATTGTTGCATATTTTCAGATAGCTGTCCCTGAACTGCTTGTAACCTATTATTAGATTCTGTCAATGATTCTGTAATTGTATTTGATTTTTCTTGTAAGTCTTTAATGTCCTCTGCTGATACGCAAATACATATACTACTAATCAAAACAAAAATTGTTAATATTATTATACATTTGCGCATTTAACATATCCTTTCTGTACTATACTTCCAAATATTTTCTCATAGAAATTCCACTTCCTAGCGCACCAATTCCAATTCCTAATCCTAAATATACCATTAAAATTAAATTGAACATATCTTTAAAGTCTAATAGTTTCCAATGTACTGTCTCCAAAAAGTCTGTTGCTGATAATTGATTTGCAATTCCAATATACACTAATCCTACTATTCCTACTGATAATAATCCTGCAATTACTCCTATAATAATACCTTCAACCAAAAATGGCCATCTAATAAAACTATTTGTTGCTCCTACATATTTCATAATTGAAATTTCTTTTCTTCTTGCATGAACTGTTAATTTTATTGTATTTGATATTATAGATACAGAAATAATTATTAGTAATGCTAATATTCCTGCAGTAACATATTTTACTCCTTTGGCTAATCTAAGAATTTGTGCAATTAATTGGTTACTTGATACAATATCATCTACTTGTGGTATTTGTTTTATTTCATTTTGTACTTCATCATTTAATGAAAGATCTGTTAGTGTTACATTATATGCTACTGGGAATATATTTCTTTCTTTGTATTCCTCAACTGCATCACTTCCAAGTAAATCTTCCATATATTTTATTGCATCATCTTTTGAAACAAATTCTGCATTTCTTACTCCATCTATTGCAAGAATTTCATTTCCGACTTCCTCAATTTCACTTTCTGTTGCGTTTATCTTTAAGTTTACTCTTATTTCTTGCGCTTCTGCCACATTTTCTACAAATGCATTTATATTTTCACCTATTACAAAAAACAAACCAAACACTAGCATTGTTGCACACATTATCATCAGTGATGACATTGTTGATTTCTTGTTTTTGAATAAGTTTCTGACACCTTCTCCTATTAAATAGTTTATTACATTAAATCTCACAATCATACCCACCTTTTTTATCATCTTTTATTATTACGCCTTTATTTATGTGTATAACTCTTTTTTTCATTTGGTCTACAATATCTTTAGCGTGTGTTGCAACTACTACAGTTGTTCCTCTCATATTTATCTCATTTAATAAATTCATAATGTCCCAAGCAGTGTCTGGATCCAAGTTTCCTGTTGGCTCGTCTGCAATTATCATTGATGGATTATTTACTAAAGCTCTTGCTAGTGCTACTCTTTGTTGCTCTCCTCCTGATAATTCATTTGGATACATTTTAGCTTTTCCACTTAGTCCAACAAGTGACAATACCATTGGAACTTGTCGGCGAATATGCTTTGGAGTTGCTTTTACTATATACATTGCAAATGCAACATTTTCATATACAGTTTTATCTGGCAATAATCTAAAGTCTTGAAACACTACTCCCATGCTTCTACGCAAGAAAGGTACTCTATTTTTCTTTAAAAATGTAGTATCTTTTCCATTTATAATAATATTTCCAGATGTAGGTTCTTCTTCTTTTAATATTAACTTTATAAGTGTTGATTTTCCGCTTCCTGATGTTCCTACTAAAAATGCAAATTCTCCTTTGTCGATCTTGAAACTTGCATTTTTTACTGCTTCTGTACCTGTCCCATATTTTTTGCATACGTTCTTAAATTCTATCATTTTTTCTACCATTTCCTTTTAATTTTCATAAATTTCATTCTATCTTATCATATCAATAATATGCTTTTTTTGCAATAGATATATGTAAAAATTTTGTGAAATTTGTTAATGATTGTCTATAAAATCACTCACAATTTGTAAGATTTTTCCCGTATTTTGTACATACTTTTGTGGAATGAATTTTTTAGCCATTTCTAATGCTTTTGGCAATTCTGAAACCTCTTGTATTCCTATAATATATCCTGCATCATTAAATGAATTTATTATGTCTAATTGATGGTCATTTACATGCTCTTTATACTTTTTTAAACGTGGGACTGCAATTACTTTTTTTCCTTGCTCAATTGCAGTTATAATTGACCCTACTCCTCCATGTGTTATAATCAAATCTGCTTGTTTTACCAATTCTTTCATTTTTTCTGCTGAAACTTGGTCATATATTTTCATATCTGGACTTTCAAATTTTGTATAACCTTTTTGAACTATAACTTCATCTTTTATGTTTCCATTATCTATATTTTTTTGTACTTCTTCTAATAGTCTATTAAAACTATTATTTTGCGTTCCTAATAATACTAATGTCATTAATAAATTGCACCTCCATATACAGCTTTTGGGTATAATTTTAGCATTTCTTCCCACTGCACAATAAATAAATCTGCAATTGGATATATTAATCTTCCTGTTGCAGTTTTTCTATTTCTGTTTGCAAATGTTTCTATATATATTATTTTGCTACCAAATAATTTTCCTAAATAACACATTGGTCCTGCTGTATGTGTTCCAGTAGTTACAATATATTTAGGTCTTATTTTAAAATACAAATATATTGTTTTTAAACACAAATAAGTATATATAAAAATATATCTTATTAATTTTTTTCTTGTTCCATATGGTAAATATGATATTTTATCTCCATATTTTTCTTTTAGTCCTTTTGTTGATTCGTCTTTTTCTGTTATTATATGATAATCATATTTTTCAAATATTGGACTTAATTGTTGTAATTCGTTAAAGTGTCCACCTGTACTTGATATAAATAATACTTTTTTCTTTTTCATATTTTTCTCTTTTCTTACATTATTTCTGGTTTTACTATACACCATTTTCTTTTTTTATTCAAGATACTCATAAAATTTTACAAAAAATAACCTTACAATAAAATTTCATCAATTTTGTAAGGTTATTTTTTAATCCTCAATATAATTTACTGTTTATTTAATAGCAAATTTTTCATCTTCACAATATCATAAAACGGAATATTGATTCCTCTTTCAGCTAACTCTACAACCCTAAGAGATGTAATGATAACGTTATCTCTAACTGTTGTTGGAATTTCAACATCTATATTCGAATTAACATACTTATTTTCTATGTATTTTTCTGTTGTTGGAAATATATTTTGAATTAAAAATACAGCCTTTTTTCCTAATACATTTCCAAATACAAAGTTGTAAACAGGTCTTTTTCCACTTTTGTTTTTTTTGGTTTCATAAAGTTCCTTATATTTTTCATATTTTGTAGATATTGGAACAAACCAAATTATTTTTTTATTTTTTCTATCTTTAAAACAAAAATAACATGGTCTTTTATTACCATTTTTATTTCATCTCTCCTTTACGAAAATATGGGACCTATTTTTATAGACCCCATATTTCACTATAATAACATTTTTCCACCTGCACATTTATATCTCGCAAGCAGGGTTGCGGTTCACATTCTCTCACCTATAAATTTATATTTCGCAAATAGGATTGCGGTTCACATTTTAATTATAGTAGATATTAAATATCTACGTATTCATTATACACACTTTTTATTATTTTTTTCAATAGTTTTATTATAATTTTTTATTCAAATTTTATATTTTTAGTATATAATATCATTATGGGAGGTAAAACATGAAAGAAATTAATATTAAAGAATTTAAATTTAATCCATTTACAAAAATAGGAAAAGAATGGATGTTAGTAACAGCCAATAACAATGGCAAAGTAAATAGTATGACCGCTTCTTGGGGTGGAGTTGGTGTATTATGGAATAAAAACATAGCCTTTATTGTACTTAGACCACAAAGATATACAAAAGAATTTGTAGATGCCTCAAACGAATTCTCTTTAAGCTTCTTTGATGAAAATTATAAAAAGACTCTAGCTTATATGGGCAAAGTTTCTGGAAAAAATGAAGATAAAATTTCTAATTCAGGCTTACATGTTAAATTTATAAATAATATTCCTACATTTGAAGAAGCTTCACTTGTAATTAATTGCAAAAATTTATATAGGCAAAGTTTACAACCTGATTGTTTTATTGATAAGTCTTTAGATTATAAAAATTATCCTAACAAAGATTATCATGATTTATATTTTGCTGAAATTACTGGAATTTTTTCGAAATAAAAAATGACCGACATATAGATATTATGCCGGTCTTATTTTTATGCTCTTGGATGAGCTTTTTTATATACATTTTTTAATGATTCATCTTGGAATTGCATATATATTTGTGTTGATAAAATATCAGAATGTCCTAACATCATTTGAATTGATTTTAAATCTGCTCCATTTTGTAATAAATGTGTTGCAAATGAATGTCTTAAAACATGTGGTGTAATATCTTTATCAATATGTGCTTGATCCTTATAATATTTTATAATCTTCCAAAATCCTTGTCTTGTTAGACGTTGTCCATTTACATTAACAAATAATGCTTTTTCATTATCGTCTCTGATCATAGTTGGTCTTGCTTCTAATACATATTCTTTTAATGCTTTTAATGACATATTTCCCATTGGAACTGTTCTTTCTTTCTTGCCATTTCTACATGTCGCATAACCAGTTTCTAAATTTACATCTTCTATATTTAATGATATTATTTCTGTTACTCTCATACCTGTAGCGTAAGCAAATTCTAGCATTGCTTTATCTCTTGTACCTTTTAAATCAACATCTTTTGGTTGGTCTAATAATAACGCAACCTCACTTGATGTTAATACACTTGGTACTCTTTTTTCAATTTTAGGTGATTGAATCCCTTCTGTTGGGTCTTTTTCTACAACTTTGTTTTTTGCTTCATATTGATAGAATGATCTAATTGATGCTAATCCTCTTGATACTGTTGATGGTTTTTTTCCTATTTCTTGCATATGTTCTATGTATTCTTTTATTCCATCATTTGTAACTTCTGCATAATCTTCTCCATTGTCTTCTATATATTTTTCAAATTGCTTTAAGTCTCTTCTATATGATTGAAGTGTATTTAATGACACTTTCTTATCATTCTCTAAAAATCCAAAAAATAAGTTTAATTGTTCTTCCATTTTTTCCCCCACCTATGTTTAATTTTATTGTCTTATATCTTTTATTTTACATAAATGATATACTCTTATGTTATATCAAATTTTCATCAAATTGTAAATAGCTTTTATCTATTTTTTAAAAATATTTTATCAAATTTACTATCATTCTGTAAGAAATTTCTATTTTTACAATTGCCGATACTATTAGTACAATCATCACCATAATTGAAACAATACTGTGCTTCAATATAGAAACTTTTATATTTTCTTTTCTTCTATCTTTTATTATAGAAGTATATAATTTTATACTGCTAACGCCCAATATCATGAGTGCTGGTATAAATATTGCATTCTGTAAGAAAACTGTAATAATAACAAATATAAGTCCTTTTACTTTTCCTAAAGCAAATATACAAGATGCTATTGTATATCCTAAACAAAATCCTCTAAACAGTATAATTCCTAATACTATTGGTATTCCTATAATTGTAGTTCCAGCAAACCATAAAAAGAAGGTAAGTGTAATCTTGCTTCTAATATCTTTTTGCAATTCATCAAAATAATTTGCATTTTGAATTTGCTTTGTCTCATCAATATAAGAATTAATATATTTTTCAATTTCACTTTTATTTTCTGTTTTATTAACAAACAAAACACCTAAAAATAACCCAACTGTAAAAATAATTACAACTATAAAATAAGCTTTTGCATGGTTAACAATATCTTCTTTTATAGTTGTAAAAATTTCATTTTTTCTCTTTCGCATAGACAACTCCTTATTCACTAATTTCTACATAATGTCTATGCAATAAAATTCTTTTTAGAACTAAGAAGCTGTTACTTTTCCGTAATTTCCTCCGCCACCAGCTTCAACTTTCATTTTTCCCTCACGGGCATTAACTATATTCTTAGCAATCTTTTCGCCTACAACTGCTTCTATATCATCTTCTGAAAGCTTATGTAAAATATTCATTTCTGTTTCAAAATTGTCTAACAATTTTTCTATTGTTTTTCCACCAACTCCTGGTATGAATGTTAATGGAATTTGATATATGTATGGCGGCCTATTAGCTGGGCTCTGTGTTTTCTCTTTATCTTTTATTAATTCGATTCTATCAAAAACTCCAAATGTTACTTTATCACTTCCACATTTTGGACAAATTTCAACTGGTTCTTTTGTTTCTATTGTAGAATCACAATTGTCACAATGTGTTCTATGATATTTTCCAAGCTTTGGGTCTAATCCATAATTTGCTAATATTTTTCTTCCATCTTCATTTTTTAAAGCTTTTACAACCTCTTTAAAACTTATATCATTGACTAACATCTTATTATATTCTCTTGCAATTTTAGGTAATGAATGTGCATCAGAATTTGTAACAAATGTCTTATTTTCTA
>ULMV01010650.1_pt1 | contig 11378 bp, 10 predicted proteins | sample 1951751 | NCBI WGS metagenome assembly ULMV01 (sample SAMEA4835560, study PRJEB28245) | human gut metagenome | biome: gut microbiome; material: fecal sample | place: Denmark | collected 2008 | reverse complement strand
ATATGGTCTTGGACCAACTAAACTCATTTCTCCTTTTAATACATTTATAAATTGCGGAAACTCATCAATACTTGTTTTTCTAATGAATTTTCCTACTTTTGTTACTCTTGGGTCATCTTTTAATTTTTTGTTTATTCTGTATTCTTCTTTTGCATCTGGATTTGAATCTAAATACTCTTGTAAAACTTCATCTGCACCAATTACCATTGACCTAAATTTATACATTTTAAAGTTTTTGCCATTTTTTCCAATTCTATTTTGAGTATAGAATATGTTTCCATTATCTTTAGTTATTACATTTCCGATAAAAACTATTAATGACAATGGAATTGTAACAATAATTCCTATTATTGCTCCTAATATATCTGTTATTCTTTTTATTCCCCTATAAACTATTCCTTCTTCTATTGCTATTTTCTTTGTTTCTTGTAATGCAACTTTCTGAATATTATTTACTGTGTTTTCATCTGCATAATTAATATTCACTTTACTTCCCCCTATTTTTGCTTTTTGTGCCGAACTTTGTCTTGCTTTTTTACTATATCATTACTACATCTTTTTTTCAATACTTTAGCTCGAAAAAATTTTTCTTAAAAAAATTTGCAATTTACTCAAAACTATTATATAATAGATAAGCTCAGCCAATTAGCTTTGTTCATTTTCTCTGTACTATTGTAGGAGAAAACCTACATTTAGTTTTAGCTATAAGATTTGACATCAAAAAAGTGGAGGTATTTAGCAAATGAAAAAACTATTAGGACGTATCAATACAAAAAAGATTATTATTACAATGCTCTTATTGGAGCTTGCAAATGTAATTATCCAAACATCACTTACTCTTTCTGCTGAAATTATTCAAAAACCTAATTCTGCCAATAAAATAACTATTACTTTTAATAATTCTATAATTGTAATTGTTGCAATTATAGGAACAATTATATGTATCATTGGCGTATTAGCACTTTTTAATCTCCAGAGAGAATACTATGTCCGGAAATTGAAAGAATCTCAAGATCAGTATATCAACGATACAACTGAACTCGCTCAATTGCACGAAATCAATAAAGCTGAGTATCTTGAGAAAATTCGCAGACTGCAAGAAGAAAATCTTTCGGTTTGCTCTGAGCTTCGCAAAGTCCAAACCGAGCGTCTTAATTTATCTTCTGCTTATAATTCTTTGGCGTTCAAATATGGTGAACTTCAAAAACAGCTTAAAGAAGATAAAACTTAATTATTAGTAAAACAAAAGGTGAAGAAAAATCTTCACCTTTTGTTTTTATCCATCAATTTATCAATTGGCTTTTCAAATACAAAAATTCTAATTTTATCAATAATTGTACAGATTATAAATATTATTAATATTTTAGCTACTGCATGCACTAATATCATATTAGAACTCACATAAGCTTTTCCAGGCGATATTTTGTTCCATACCCATCCTCTTATATACGGGTTATCATGAATAAGATATACACCTAATGTTGATGATGAAAGAAAATTAATAACTTTCGAAGAAAAGTTTATATTGTTTTTGAAAAATAAAAATGTATAAACAGCTCCTCCAAATACAACTGCTGAATTTATTTGAGCAAATCTAGTTGCTTCTTTTACAAATGCTACTTTTTTGTTTATTCCTAATGTATAATATTGTCCTAAACCTCCATGTATTGTGTAATGATGTGCTATTATCATTATTATGCATATTATTCTTAATAACTCTATGTTTGATTTTCTTTTTGTTTTTTCTTCTTTTTTTACTTCTATTTCTGTGCCCATAGATTCTCCTTTTTATTTTTTAAAGTTCTTAAAATACTATATATATACTTCTTATTCATAATAATAAATACCACTACTGAAAAAACAAATCCTAATCCTTTCAGTATAACTGTATCTCTAAAATATAAAAATATTACAATTAAAAAACACATCACCAAACTCAAAAATTTTTTTACATCTATTTTTAAATTTATATAATTTTTTACATCTATATATCTATAACATCCCATTATTCCAAATGCTATAATTGTTGATATGGGTGCTGCATAGATTCCAATTCTCTTTACAAGAATAATATTTACTGTTGTATTAATTATTCCAGCCCAAACTGCTGTTACTGCTAATTTTTTTGTTTGTTTAAATGCTATATATATACTTGTTAATAAATTAATAAACACACTAAATACAGCACTAATCATTAGCAATGGTATATATATGTACGCTTCTTTATATGATATGTCAATTAAAATATTAAAAAATATTGAAAGTGCTCCTATTATAACTAAAGCAATTGTTGCAAACAATACTAGTACTTCATTGAAAGTAGTTGAAACATATTCATCATATCCATCTGAGTCTACATTTTTAGCCAATGATGAACTCCAAGCTAAATTAAACACATTATATGCATTAGAATATATTGTAGGAAATTTATGAGCAATAGCATATATTCCACTGGCACTTGGACCAATGAAAATCATAATAATTGTTCTATCTATAGAATTTATAATCCACCATACCACTTGATTAGGAATTAGCGGAATTGAATATTTTAGCAAATCTAGTATCTCTGATTTGTTTATAAGTTTAAGATTAATCTTATTTATAATATTACATTTAAATAGAAAATATATATTTGCTAAAGCATATGCAGTTATTATTGATAAATACATTGCTTCTATTCCCATATTAAATACACATAAAAAGATAAAATTAAAAATAACTGTTCCTGCTCCTAATATAATACTTCCTATAGCATATTCCATGTTCTTATTAAGTCCTCTAATGAATTGCATTAAAATATTAGCAATAGTTATACTAAAGAACATTAAAACAATATAAATATAATTGTCTATTTTAACTAATCCATTTATTATAAGAAAAACTGCAGTAACAACTATCATCATAAAAATTATTACTATAATTGAATTAGTGATAATACTATTTTGCTTTTCTTCTTCTTTTTCATTTATTAAATATCTAAATGCTGCCATCTCTATTTGCAATGTCACTAATGGCATAAGTAAAAATATATAATTTGTTACAATTTCAACAATACCATAATCAGATGTTGATAGTTTGCTTGTGTACAATGGCAACATTATTATTGAAATAAATTGCGTTAAAGCTTTACTAAAAAACAAAATTATAGTATCTTTAAATAATTCTTTCTTTTTATTCATAATTACAACCCAAACACCTTATTTTACAAACTTTATATGAACACCACAAATAATATGAAAAGAAACTAATTTCCATAAAAAATAATTTCTTTTATTAAATGCAATTGCTAAATATTTATTACAATCAAAGTATTCTTTAAAACTTTCCTCATAATATATATCACTTAATTCACAAGCATAAATAAATAGTGTTTTACGAAATTTTGAATTTAACTTTCTCGTTCTAAGCCAAAAATTTGCACCTAATTCATATAATAATTGATTATAAAATACTGAATCTCTTTCTATTTTTAAGTCATCATTAACACAACATAAATTGCGTAATAGATAATAAAAGTCTAATGTTTTTATATCATCTTTTTTCCATAATGTTTTTGAAGCATTTGTTTTGTGTAAAGCATAATAATACAAATTTTCATCAATATATTCAAAATCATTTGCTAATCTCATTAAAGTAAATCTCATCATTATATCTTCATACCAATAATTTTCAGGAAATCTTATATCTTTAAACATTTCTCTCTTTATAATTCCGCCCCAAATATATCCTTTAAACTCCATGATATTTAACCCGAATTTTTTTATCGAAGCATCTTCATGTCTTATAACTCCTGTTGAGCAATCCATATCTATTGAATAATTAATATGATTACACTTTACTATATCTGCATCTGTTGAATATGCTCTATCTAATAATTTTTCTATATAATCTTCTGTTATCCAATCATCATTATCTATAAATCCCAAATATTTTCCAGATGAAGCTTTTATTCCATTGTTTCTTGAAATACTTATTCCTTGATTTTCTTGATTTATCACATAAAAATCTTTAATTTTATTCATATACATTTTTAATATTTCAGGAGAAGAATCTGTAGAGCCATCATTAATACATATTACTTGAAAATTATATTTTGTTTTTTGATTTGCTACTGAGTCTAAGCATCTTTTTAAGTATTTTTCTGAATTATATACTGGTATAATTATACTCAAATCATATTCTTTACTTGAAATTTTTTTATCATCAAAAGTATTTTTTCCAAATAATTCTTTTTTCTCATATTCTTCAACAATCTTTGAATATTTTTTGTCTTTCTTTACATTTAAAAAATTAATTTTTGAGAATAAAGGTATTAATCCTCCTGATATCCTATATATTATTTTGAATAGTGTTTTTTTCACCATTTTCTCCTCCACCTTCATTAAATCCACTTATTATCATAAAAATCGGAAACAAAACTGCTTCGTGCCTTATCCATGACCCAAAATCAGGTTCAAAAGCTGCTGATCCCATTAAAAACGCTATATAAATAAATAATGCAATTCTTCTACTAGTAGAAATATTTCTAACATTTCTCAAATTATTAAATACAATACCTGATATTAATATTTGATATAATGTGTATACTGCATATTTAGGTCCAAGTTTCAATAATTCTACTGGAAGCATCATTCTTATTATCATTATTAAATAATCTAATGTAAAAACAACTAAATTATTTGTTTTAAATATTGCTCTCATATCACTTGCAGCAGAACTTGTTCTTAGCCTTACTCTAATTAATTCATTAAAATGACTAGGACTTACCAATTTAACAGCATTTAAAATTGCAAAATAGCACAAATATGCAAAAAATAAGATTAAAAATATTTGTTTAAAACTAACCTTATCTTTCTTTGAAGCAATCATTTTGTATGTTAAAAATGTAAAAACTAAAAATCCAGCCATTAAAATATAATAATTTCTATATGTAAATGCACTTAAAAAATATATAAAAAGACATCCATTAAACTTAAATTTACTACTTTTATTTGATTTCAATATAAAATACATTAAAATAAAATATATCATTTGTATTGGTTCCTTAGCTAAACAAAAATCAAATATATTCAAAACTGCAACAGAAACCAATATAAATAACATTTCCCATAAATAGTAGCTTTTTTTCAATTTTAATATTATCAATAAAACTATTATGTTCCATATTACACTTATAAGAATTTCATATTCATAGTAATTATTAGCAAGATGCAAGAAATTTATTTTTGCAAAAACAAATCCTGCATTTGCCGTTGCATTACTAACTTCTGAATCATTTTCAGAGTCTTTTACTGTTAATCCAAACTTATATGAGTCATTATTTACTTTTTCTACCATTCCCCATCCAATGCCTGGTTTTACTAGTGACTCTGTCATTACTCCATATCGTACTATTTTTCCAAAAACAATTGCAAATAAACACAAAAAAATGACAACATTTATATTAAATTTTTTTGAAAATTTATTCATATGTAACCTTCCTCTTTTATTTATACAATTAAACTACCTACTTTAAATAAAATTCTGTCAATTGAGTTATAACATCTTCAATAAAATAGTTAGCTTCTTTTATTTTTTGTTTTCCATCTACTCTTGTAAGATTAGTCTTTAAAATCTTTTCTTTCCATTTTTCAATATCTAGTTCAATAAATTCAAAATTATTATTTATTTTTACCTCATAAGGCACTGCATCTTTAGTAGCAATACATGGTATTCCATTTGCTTGAGCTTCAATTAATACAAGTCCTAAGCCTTCAAACAAGCTTGGAAAAGCAAAAATATCCATTGCATTCATATATCTATATACATCATTCTTAAATCCTAAAAATATTACATATTCGCTTAATTTTAATTTTTCTACCTTAGCCTTTATATTTTCCTCCAATATTCCAGTTCCAATAAGTAATAATTTATAGTGCTTGTTTACTTTATGCATTTCATAAAAAACATCAATTAAAAATTCATGATTTTTTTGATTTGTAAATCTTCCGACATGCCCAATTACAATATCATTATTTGCAATCTTTAAATCATCTCTAATCTTATTTCTCTCTTCTTCATTATACTTAAATTTTTCGTAATCAACAGCATTATGTATTATCTTAAATTTTGAAGATTTTACAATATTTTTTCCAAACAACCATTTTCCAGCAATTTCAGAACAAGCAAAATAATCAGTGGCATATTTTTTCAACAATATTTTAAATATATCACCAACTGCTTTTTGCAAACTACTTTGTGTTTGAAAACCAGTATTATGACTATGAGCAATTCTTACTGGAATACCATATTTTTTTGCATATTTTAATATCATATAATTCTTACTTGATGAATGCATATGTACAACTTTGTAGTCATTGTGTATTGCAAAAAATCTATCAACAGCTTTAATATATTTAATAAAATCTACTGGTTTTCTTATCCAAATTCCTTTTAGCTTATAAACATTACATCCAATATTTTTTAAGGTTTGTTCCAATTCATAATCTTTTCCATCATCAAGTAATAAAAAATCTACTTGAATTTTGGTTTTATCAAACCTTGAAACCCAATCTATTACAAGACTCTGGATACCACCTCTTAACATTCTATCAACAAAGTATAATACTTTTACCTTCTGTGCCATTTTAATCTCTTTTCCTTATCTTTTTTCCTAAATTTAATATTTTCTTATATATTCCAGTTTTTAATAATAATTTTCTTATAACTCTTTCACTTTTAACTGTAATATTATCTGAAAAATATTTAGTAAATAACTCTTTTTCTTCAAGCTTACCAACATCTTCAAAGAAATCACTTCTCTCTGAATTATATTTCACAGATTGAAACATTGCTAAAAAATTTTTTGTTGCTAATTCAACATCTATTTCTTCCAAATTATGAGTAACACCTATCTCTTCTACAAATCTTTTTCCCTTAACTGTATTTGTTAATATTCTTGTAGTTCCTTTGTCATCATCTAATTTTGGATTATATTTTTCAACATTGAAACAATCCCATAATGTAATATCACTTTCCCTGTTTAGCTTTTTAAATTTGCAATTATAGCATGAAGGCCTATCACATATGTTAGAAAAAAAAGCTCTCAAATATGGATCTGATTCTACTCCATTATGATATCTTAAATTGTTTTGCGAATCATATACTGAAAAATTAGAATATTTATATCCATACAACTTATCTCTAAAGTATATCTTTGAAACATCGCCATTTTCTTGCTTTTTTAGTTTTAAATATTTTTTCCATATTAAAGGAGATGGAACTGCTCTACACACCACATCTACTAATAATAATTTTTCATATTGTTTTCTCAAAAAGTTTTTCAAACCTTCTATCTGACAACTTGTTCCACTGAAGCATACCCACCTATCTTTTTCAAGGTTTTCTTTAACTTCCTTAAACACATTATTTAAATTACTTTGTACATATTTACTATTTCTGAATTTGTATAATTCCTCTTTGTTTTCTATTCCTTTATGTATTACATTAAAATCTTTATCAAATATAACACCATATACAATTCCATTTTTGTCAATTATCTTTTCTGCAATAGCAGAAAAAGCTCCTCCTGAAGTACTTTGTCTTCTTACATCATCATTAGCATTTTGAAATATATAAGCATGTTGTTCTTTTGTTTCGTTTTTTATATTTAAAACAGGACACACTTTTTTGCATAATTCACATTTAATACATTTTTCCTCATTAACAATCGGATACAAGAATCCCTCTTTATCTTCTTTCATTTCAATTGCGTTAACTGGACAAATATTTTTACAAGCTGTACATCCACAACACTCTTCTTTTATATCTACTTCTATATGTTTTACATCACTTGCTTTCCATGAAATCGAATCAAATAACCATTTTTGAGAATCTTCTCTAAATTTGTTAATATTTTCATTAACTTTATTATAATCAATCTTGTATGTCAAAACTTTGTCTATATCTTCATTTCCAACCAAAATTCTTTCTTTACTAATTCCTGCTACATCCAATAATGAATCAATTCTTGAATTGGTTGATACTTTGCTTTTGTTATTATGTCTTCTAAAGTCAAAGAACATTTTATTAAATAAAATTGAAAATACTGTACCATGAAATGAATCTGTACAAACATATTCTGCATTTTCAATTAAGCTTATCCATTCCATTGGTCCAATATCAAATGGAGCATAATCGCAAAATTCATCAGAATATTTGACATATTCATCAGCATGATTTAAAGATACAATTTTATATCCTGTTTTTTTTCTTAATCTTTCTGCAAATTTCCTATGCTCAATATTGTTACCTAAAAAATAACACAAAATATATTTTTCATCGTACTTTCTTTCTTTACTTGATTCTTCATGCCATTCATCCTTTGTTAATAAAATTGTTGGGTCACAAACAAGTTTTGCATCTCTAGCTACTATATCTTTTATTATTTGTACACCACTTTCTTCTCTTGTTGATAAATAATTTATTCTATTCAAAAAATTTCTATACAATTCAACATATTTATTAGGAATGCTTGAAAATCCAAAACTTGTAGAATAAGAAATTTTATTAATCTCGTCTGGTACCCAATTTAATGTATAATAATCTGCCACTACATTTACTGGTAACCATAATTGGTCACTTCCAACAATAACATCAGAATACAGTTCTTTAGCTTGATTTGTTAAATCTTTAAATGTATTGTTAGATCTAGACAAATTAAACTCTTTTCTAAATTCCTTATACTTTTGAGTTCTTATAGCTATATTTTTTCCAAGTTGTTTATTTAATTTTTTATCAATTTTTAATTTTACCATTCCTAATTTATTTTTTATAAATTTAAAGTTTGTAATTTGACTTAAATAATATTTTCTTTTTCCATTTTTAAAATCTTTATTATATTTTATATTTATAGTTTCATTTGGTATTTCATTTTTATCTAAAATCTTTTTTGTTGCATATGCTTGCAACATACTTCCATAATTGTCTTTAAAATAGCATGATACTATTCCTACTTTTTTCATCATAATCTCCCAATATCAGCTTTTTCTTAGCTCATACTCCCTAACATATTTTTCACACATAATTTTTGTATTGTATTTATTATTAACATCACTATAAGCATTTTGCAAAATTTTTTCAAAATCATATCTTCTATTTTTTATATCATCAATGACTTTCACAAATTCTTCTGTGCTATTACATATAAAACCATTCTTTTTATCTTCTACAACATCTCTATTTCCAACAACATTTGTAACAATGCAAATCTTTTTCATATACATTGCTTCTAAAAGAGAAATTGGCAATCCCTCCCATAATGATGTTAAGATAAATATGTTGTTATTATTTAATATTTTTAGAACCTCATCTCTACTTTTCCATCCAGTAATTTTTATATTATTTGATTGTAATTTATCTTTGAGTTCACCATCTCCAATCCATGTAAACTCAATGGTTGAAAATTTTTCTGCTATTTCATTAAACATCTGAGGATTTTTTTGATATCCAATTCTTCCAATTGTGCATACTTTTAATTTATTAAAATCTACATCTGTATCTTTTAAACCTTTAAGAATTTTTTCTATTTTAAAAATATCTATTCCATTATCAATTTGGATTGAATTTTTTGATAATTTTAAAGCTTCTTCATATTCACCTTTTGAACATCCCTCAATTGTGCACTTAGGATTTATAACAGCCATCATCTTTTCTATAAGCCAATATGATAATCTTTTTATTTTAGGCTCGTCCAATTTCAAAAAAGAAAAACCATGTGGATTATATAGCATTTTTACTTTCTTGCCACTTATAGCTAATCTTCCTAAAACTCCTGCTTTTGAAGAATGTAAATGTATTATATCTGGCTTTTCTTTCTCAATTATATTTTTTATTGATTTTAATGCCCTTAAGTCTTTGCTTAGATTAATATTTCTTTCAAAATCATCAACTTTTATGAATTTTATATTACTATTAAAATATTTCTTAAAATTCTCTGGGGTTTGATTCCTTAATGAATATGCAACAACAATTTCATATTCATCATCAAGTTTATTTAACAAATCACTCAGCATTGAAAAAATTCCTCCACCAAATGCCTCAACTATATGTAGGACCTTTTTCTTCATATGCTAAATTGCCCCCTCTCTAAGTACTACTTTTCTTACTGTCAATCCTAATATTTTTATATATGTTTTTATATTTCTTTTCTTATAGTATTCTAAATCTAATTCTAATCTTTCTTTAAATGACACATCATTTCTTCCACTTATTTGCCATAATCCTGTAAGTCCTGGTTTCATGTCAACTATGTAAGGATAATAGTTTTCCATATCTCCTATTTCTCTAGGCAAATATGGTCTTGGACCAACTAAACTCATTTCTCCCTTTAATACATTTATAAATTGTGGAAATTCGTCAATACTTGTTTTTCTTATAAATTTTCCAACTTTTGTTACTCTTGGATCATCCTTTAACTTCTTATTTATTCTATATTCTTCTTTAGCTTCTGGATTCGAATCTAAATATTCTTGTAAAATATCATCTGCACCAACAACCATAGATCTAAATTTATACATTTTAAAAGTCTTTCCGTCTTTTCCAATTCTGTTTTGAGTATAAAATACTGGTCCTTTATCTTTGCTAATTAAATTAGCTATAAAAGTTCCTATTGTTAGTGGAATTAATGCTATAATTCCAACAACAGCACCTATTATATCTATTGTTCTCTTGATAGCAGAGCAAATTAAACTTTTTGTATTTTTCTCTTCTGTAATATTCTCTTGAGTAATTTCAATATTCACTTTAGTTATCCCCCTTATTTAGCTTTTGAACTCTTAACATATATTTTATTTATTAATTTCATTAACGTCATATAAATTAAAATACCTGTTATAACCCCTAGCGTATCAATTCCTACATCAAATATTCTTGCACTTCTTCCTGGAACAAAATATTGATGAAATTCATCTGTCATAGCATAAAACATTCCAAAAAACAAACTCCAACATATTTGTTTTTTTCGTGTTTGAGAAGCTGAATACGCATAATTCATTATTAGAAATCCTCCAACCATATATATCGTATAATGTGCAAGTTTTCTAATTATCATTTCTGTTTGATGTATCTCTTGTAAATTATATTCCTTATTATTCACTTTTTCTACAATATCTACAATTAATTCTGTCACTCTTGTACTAGTACCACTTGACTTTGTCCCGCCTTGATTTGAGAACCAGAATACTACTACCATCCATATTATTATTAATATTATTTTTATTACTTTTGTATTTATTTTTTTCATATCACTTTAAATATATCATTTGATATATATTTTTTCAATACTTTTCGACAAAAAACTATCATTCTTGTATGTGTCAAGTGATAGTTGGCAATCGTCC
>ULMV01047572.1_pt1 | contig 11442 bp, 10 predicted proteins | sample 1951751 | NCBI WGS metagenome assembly ULMV01 (sample SAMEA4835560, study PRJEB28245) | human gut metagenome | biome: gut microbiome; material: fecal sample | place: Denmark | collected 2008 | reverse complement strand
AACTGGATTCCGCGATGGAGAAAATGAAAGAGGAAAAAACACTTACCGTCTTCTTCTCTTCTGCAGATAAATCGTGGTATGGAGAATTAAAAAAACAGCCCAATGAAAATGGGGAAAGATATACTTCTTACAAAGTGCAGACAGATAACCCGGATGGAGAAATTAAAATCGGTGAGCCTTATACCGTTCGTTTGCAAAGCACGGAACCGGTGCCGTATATCGTGATTCCCCGGTCTGCGATTATCGGTGAAAATACGGTGGCTGTTATAAGGGATGATTTTCTTGTGGACTTGAAAACAGTCAATGTGGCTTATGTGGAGGATGAAAAGGCATTCCTTTTGGATGGTCTTCAGGAGGGGGAGCGTGTAGTCACAGATCCGACTGACAAGCTTGAAATGGGAATGCAGGTAAGTACGATATCAGTGAATTAAAGGATCATGTTCCTTTTGTTTTTTATGGTGGCAGATTAGAATGAAATGGTGTCGGGAAGATTATACAGGTTCAGCGGTAGAGACTGCTAAGCATCTGATTGGTGCAGTTCTGGTGCATGAGACGAAAGAAGGAATTACGGCAGGAAGAATTACCGAATGTGAAGCATATGGAGGATTCTACCGGGGAAAACCAGATGACGGCGCCCATTCCTACAAGGGGCTTACGCCAAGGACACAAGCTATTTTTGGAGAAGGCGGGCATATTTATGTATATATGATTTATGGGATGTACTGGTGCATGAACGTGGTCTGCGGCTATGAAGGGGATGGATATGCCGTTCTTCTCCGTGCGTTGGAACCGTTGGAAGGGAAAGATCTGATGGAAAAACGTCGGGGAAAAGCAAGAGGAAGGCTGCTTACCGCAGGCCCGGGCCGTCTTACAATGGCAATGGGTATTGATAAATCCTTTTATGGGGCCGATCTGGTGCATGGAAGCGTATATATAGAGGATGGAAAGGAAAAGGCGCAGGTGGAACGGTCCAAGCGGATTAATATTGATTATGCCCGGTATGGGAAAAATTTCCCCTGGCGGTTTACGATGAAAGGCAGTCTTTGGATTTCCAAGTAAAGGGGCAGAGCAGCATGCAGTATATTTCGCATTATGAATCACCTTTAGGGGCAATCACGCTGGCAGCTGATGAAAAAGGTTTAACCGGTCTCTGGTTTGACGGAGAAAAGTATTTTGGAAATACGCTGGAAGCAGAGTATGAAGAAAAGGAAACCGTCATTCTGAAGAAAGCGGAAAAATGGCTGGATACGTATTTTATGGGACGGTGTCCGGAGAAAAAGCTTCCGCTCCACTTACAGGGGACAGAATTTCAAAAAGCGGTTTGGGCAATTCTTTTAAATATTCCTTACGGACAGACGGAAACTTATGGTAAGATTGCGAAAGAAATCGCGAGGGGCAGGGGAAGAGAACATATGTCGGCGCAGGCAGTCGGAGGCGCAGTAGGGCATAATCCTGTTTCCATTATTGTGCCGTGCCATCGGGTCGTAGGCGCTGATGGGAATTTGACGGGATATACAGGAGGAATTGAAAGAAAAATCGCTCTCTTGCAGCTTGAAGGGCACTCCATGGAATCCTTTTACCGGCCGCGAGAGGGAACAGCATTATAAATATAGTTGAATCTCCGTACTCAGGCGGGGGTTTTATTTTGCGCCGGATATTTCCGTGAGGGGTAAGACTTAAGCTTTGTGGTAAAAAACAGGTGTTTCCAGTATAATAATAAAAATATAAAACTGGTCGAGGAGCAGGATTGATGAAATTACTCCGGTTGATTTTGCAGGGGTTCAAGTCCTTTGCCGATAAAACAACAATTGAATTTGCTGACGGTATGACGGTTATCGTGGGACCAAACGGCTGCGGGAAAAGTAATATTTCCGATGCTGTCCGCTGGGTTTTGGGTGAACAGAATGTCCACAATCTCCGCGGGCAGAAAACGGAAGATATCATTTTCTCCGGGGCAGAAGGAAGAAATCCGAAAAATGTAGCGGAAGTCACCATGGTATTGGATAACAGCGCCCATGAATTTTCTTTTGATACGGCGGAGGTGTCCATTACCCGCCGCGTCCTCCGGAATGGAGAAAGTGATTTTTATATCAATAAACGGAGCTGCCGCCTGAAGGATATACAGGAGCTTCTGGCGGATACTGGTCTTGGAAAAGGATCGATGGCCATCATCGGGCAAAACCGGGTAGATCAGGTTCTGACGTCCCGTCCGGAAGACAGGCGTCTCATTTTTGAAGAAGTGGCGGGGATCAGTTTATTCCGCATGAGAAAAAACGAGGGGCTTCGGAAACTGGAAAAAACGGCAGAGAATATGGAGCGTGTCCGTGACTTGGTGGCACTTCTTGATGAGCAGCTGGGACCGATGAAAGAGGCTGCGGAGAAATCTAAAATTTATAAGGCTCTCTCCAAAGACAGACGTGCAGTAGAAGCGACAATGTCACTTCTCCGGCTGACATCAGTGGGGCGGATGATCGCCCGGTATGAAAACGAGTATAATTCTCTTGCAGATCAGGATGTAAAGTGGCAGACGGAACTTGCTCGTTATGCGGAAGCGAAGGCAAAACTGGAAAAAGAGGAACTGGAACAGCAGGAAAATCTGCGTAAGGCCGGCGCCGACTCTGCAGAAAAGCAGCGATTGATGGAGACGCTCCGCGGAGATTACCGCGTCAAGGAAGAAGCACTTCGTCATGCGGAGGAGGAGTCAGTCCGTTTAAAAGAAGATGAAGAAGACCAGACCGAAGCGGAAAATGAATTGAAAGAAGAAATGCGGGAAATGCTGGAGGAACTGGCGGAGGCGGAGTCTCTCCTTCTGGAGAAACAAACATTGCTTAAAGCGGAAGAAGAAAAGCGTCGCATTGCAGAAAGCGAGCTTCTAACAGCGGAAACGGCTTATCAGGATGCACTGGCAGTCAACCGCCGAAAGCTGGCGGAAAAGGAAAGCCTGGAACGGGAAATAGAACAGGGAAACCGTGAGAAAGTTCGTCTTACAGAAGAGAAAGAAAAGTTTAAAGCGGCCGGATTGGAATTGTCAGAAAAGAGAAAGATGACGGAAATCCAGGTAGAGAATCTGACGGCTGAAGAAGCATTTGTGCGGGAAAAGATGACAGTGCTGGAAGAAAACGGCAAAAACGACGGCATTCGTTTAAAAGAAGCGCAGGATAAACAGTTCCGACAAATGAACCGAATCAATGATTTTCATGCCCGATTGATGAAAATTATTTCCCGTCGTGAATATCTGGAACGGGCGGATCGGGAGTATGCCAGTTTTTCTCATACGACAAAGACGATTCTGGAAAGCCGGTCTCTTTTTGGACAGCATATCCTTGGCGCCGTGGGTGAACTGATACGGGTTCCTCCGAAGTACACAGCAGCGGCAGAGGTGGCTCTTGGCAGTTCTGTTTCTTATATCGTGACAGATACGTCCCGTTCAGCCGGAGATGTCATTACCTGGCTCAAGAAAAATAATTTGGGACGGACGACATTCTATCCTTTAGAATCCATGCGTCCCCGCGGAAATGACGGAAATGAAAGAAAAGCGTGCAGTGAGAAAGGAATCCACGGTATAGCGTCAGAGCTGTTTTTCTGTGATGAAGAGTATAGCGATTTGATGGATTTTATTTTAGGAAAGACGCTGATTGCCGAGAATCTGGATATCGCTCGAAACGTTTCCGCAAAATATAATTATCGTCTGCGTTTAGTGACACTGGATGGACAGCTGGTTAATCCCGGCGGATCTCTTACAGGTGGTTCCATGCGGAAGCAAGAGAATACTTTTTTTGGAAGAAAGAAGGAGATTAATGATCTTCTGAAAGAAGAAAAAGAAACGGAAAAGCTGATTGCTGATTTGAAAAAGGAAAAAAGTATTCATGATGATTTCTGTGCGGAACTATCCGAAAAAGTAACAAAAGAACGGGAAGATTATCAGTCTTTAAAAATCGGTTTGGCGGAAATATCAGGGAAGAAAGACGGTTTGTCCCGTATTCTTTCAACGGAGAAAAATGCAGAAGAGAAAAATCAGGCTGATCTCCGGACGGCAGAAGAGGGGTTGGCTGCCATTACGGAAAATTTAGCATTATTGGAAGAGCGGCTGGCCGGGTTTGGTGATATCCCTGTGATGGAAACTGATGAAAAAAGTGCCTCACTGAAAAAAGCTGTGGCAGATTTGGATGCCCGCCTCATGGAAATCCGCATTGATGTGACAAAAGCGGAAGAAGCGGTGAATTTTGGGAAGAGGGGGAAGCAAGAAAGAGAAAATGCTGCTTTGGAACAAAGGAAGGACAGGGAAAAACTTTCCCGTGACATATTGGAAAACAGGGAGCAGAAAGAAAGGCTTGCGTCGGAATTAAGAGATATTGAAGAGAAATTTAATTTGGCGGAAAAAGAATGGAATGAAGTAAAAGGACGTCTGGAGAATATGCAAAACATTTCTGATACTTTCTCTGCGGAGCGAAAACAGCAGGATGATGCATGGAGGAACGCGCAGGAGAAATCTTCAGCTGTCCGTAAAGATATGGCGGACCGTCAGGCGCGTATCGACAGTTTCAAGGCGCAGGAAGCAGAAGAGAAAGAAAGACTGCGTGAACAGGAACTGACTGTAGAGATGGCAGAAAGCATGCGTATTCAGGGATCTATGGCGGAAATGAAAGAAAAACAGGCGGATTTGGAAGAACGCATCAGCAAACTCGGCGCGGTAAATCCCAATGGGGAAGAAGAGTATGAACTCCACCTCCGCCGCCGTGCTTTCTATGAAATGCAGATTGAAGACCTGAAAAAAGCAAAGAGCGGATTGGAAACAGTGATTCACGATATTGATAAAACGATGTCTGAACGGTTTGCCGATGCCTTTAAAATGATCAATGTGGAATTTGCCCGCATTATGCAGATTATGTTTTCCGGCGGCAAAGCCCGTTTGGAGTTGACCGATGAAGCGCATCCGCTGGAGGGTGGCGTAGAAATGTATCTCCAGCTTCCGGGAAAGAAGCGCCAGCCTTTGACGCTCATGTCCGGTGGTGAACGGGCACTTACCGTTATTGCGCTGCTTATTTCTTTTATGGCTTACCGTCCCGCACCTTTTTGTTTCGTTGATGAAATTGATGCGGCACTTGATGATGCCAACGTGGAAAGATACAGCCGTATGATCGCGGATTATAAAAGGAAGACACAGTTTGTCATTATTTCTCACAGAAAGAAAACGATGGAATTTGCCGATACCCTTCAAGGGGTGACTATGGCGGAGAAGGGTGTTTCCTCTCTTGTGACGGTTCGTGTGGGAGATTATATAAAGGAGGAACAAGATGGGGTTTCTTGATAAGGTAAGAAATGGACTAAAAAAGACCAAAGAAAGTCTGATCAAAAATATCGAAACGGTTGTTATCGGTTATGCAAAAATTGATGATGACTTTTTGGAAGATCTGGAGATGGTTCTTCTCTCCGGCGATCTTGGCGTGCGTACCACTGATTATCTGATGCGGCAGATTCGACGCGGTGTGACGGAAGGTATGATCAGCAGTACGAATGAAGTGATGCCGTTTATGGAAAAAACGGTGGTGAATATGCTGACGGAAGATGGAAAGGAAGATATTTCCCATCATCCGGAAGTATACCTTGTAGTGGGAGTCAATGGGGTGGGTAAGACGACGACCATCGGGAAACTTTCGGCCCAATTCCGTAAAGAAGGGAAGAAAGTTCTTTTGGCGGCGGCAGATACATTTAGAGCTGCTGCTTCCGAACAGCTCTCTATTTGGGCGAAACGGACAGGAGCAGATATTGTGAAGCATGCAGAGGGAGCAGATCCTGCAGCGGTGGCGTTTGATGCTGTATCAGCGGCTAAGGCGCGCGGTTCCGATGTGGTGCTGATTGATACGGCGGGACGGCTGCAAACGAAAGTAAACCTTATGGAAGAATTGGCGAAAATCAGTCGTGTCGTAAAAAAAGTAATTCCCGACGCGCCTCACCAGACTATTCTCGTATTAGATGCTACGACAGGACAAAACGCGGTCAGCCAGGCGCAGAATTTTGGTGAAATCGTTCCCCTGACCGGCGTAGTGCTGACAAAATTAGACGGAACGGCAAAAGGCGGTGTTGTCCTTTCTATTCATGAAGAACTCCATGTGCCGATCCGGTGGATCGGTCTTGGTGAAAGAGAAGATGATCTCCAACGTTTCAATGCTCTTGAATTTGCAAAGGCGCTTTTTGAAACGGAAGACCATGTGCTGAGACAATCCACAAAAGTTTAAAAATACAAACACATATTTCATTTAAAATCGTATCCTTTTGTTATTCTTTAGTGAGGATACGATTTTTAATTTTAGTAAAATTCTTTTTTCACCTGATTCAGGAGAGTTCTTCGTTTTTTATAATCAGAAAACCAACGAGACATAAGGGTATGAAAGTGCGGACTGGGCCGCGTAATATCAACTGATTAAGAGTGATATACAGTGGAAAAAATATATTAAAAATAGTACAATACTAACAGGCATTCGGTGAGGTAGATTAGAAAGTTATAGGGATAATGGTTATAAAGAGAATAAACCAAATATATTAATGTCTATAAAAACTGCTTGACTTAAGAGTTTAAAGATAAATATATGAATAATATGTAAAGGAGTGAGATTATGATTTGGTCAATTATTGTTGGAGGATTTATAGGCTTTATTGCAGGAGCGATTACTAAAAAGGGTGGAGCAATGGGTATAATCGCTAATATCATTGCAGGTTTATTGGGTTCATCGGTAGGTCAAGCACTGTTTGGTACATGGGGGCCAACTCTAGCGGGAATGGCATTAGTTCCTTCTATATTAGGTGCAGTAATTGTTATTGCTGTTGTTTCATTTTTCTTTGGGAAAAAAGAATAGTTTAAATAAAAGGAGTCATGATTATGTCAATAGAAGAAAAAATCGACCAGGCTAAAGGTGCGGCAAAAGAAGGTGTAGGTAAATTAACTGGTGATAAAAAAATAGAAAAAGAAGGGGCTGCAGAAAAAGCAGCTGCAAAAGTCAAAGAAGTTGCTGAAGATGTTAAAGATGCTATAGAAGGAACAATTGACGGTGTCAAAAATATTATAAATAAAGATAAAAAATAATTTTGCCCCCTTTTTCTGGATGGATGATAACAAATGCTTTATATTTTATCATTCCCGCCATCATTGTCTTTATTGAAGGCATCATTGTAAAGAAGAAATAGTAATAAATTCCGGGTTGTCAAAATCAAACAATTAAATAAGAACCTACAACATAGAAATTCAAAAGCAGTAAATCAAAATTGGTTTACTGCTTTTTTTCAGCGGACAAAAATGATTCATAAGTATCAGAATATGACCCTTTTAAATCATTAACTGTTTCATTCAGTTATCTTTAATCTTAAAATATTTTTTTACATAATCAACAAAAATCCGTACGGGTGTAGACTGGAGCATGGCTTCTTTGAATATGAGGTGGCTCGGACGATATATAGGCTGCTTCTGGCTGTTGTAAATCATCTGTCGGTCTACATTCGGTTTGCACTTGGGAAGCATGTCTGCCGGAATCAGTGAGTGGCCAAGACCGTGGTTGACGATTTCCACGCAGGTATTGCAGTCGCTTACAGTCAGTGAGAAGTGGGGGGACTTTGTGAAGTTCTGGCGCCACCAGCGGGTACGCAGTTCATCCAAAGACGGATCGCTGCGGTAGCGTATGGAAGGCTGCTGTGCCAATGTACTGAAATCAATAGGCTTGGCTGAAATCAGGTACAGCGGGGCATCTTCCAGAAGAATATCGGATTCGGGCCATTCCTGGTTGCCGCGGACGATAGCAAGATGGATGTCTTCTTTTTTGACCAGCTTTACTAAACGATCGCTTGTGTCTGTAGTCAGCGATATTTCAATATCACTATACTCATCAACGAATCCTTTCAGAAGCGCAGGACCGTGGGACTGGGAAAAAGATTGGGATGCCCCGATACGGAGGACACCGGAAATAGAGTTTGGTTCGTGGGTGACATAATTCTTCATGTCCTGGTACTGCTGGAGTTCTTTTTCCGCAAAGGAAAAGAGCCGTGCTCCCGCATCGGTGAAGTGCACACCTTTATTGGTGCGGATAAAAAGCGGACAACCAATTTCCTTTTCCATTTGACTCAGGCGGTATGTCAATGACGGCTGAGTCATAAACAGCCGTTTGGCAACTTTATTGATACTTCGCTCCTCACGGAGATAGATCAGGATTTTCCAGTCCGTATTATTCATGCAAACACCTCTGAAAACAAGACCCTACAGATTAGTAGGGGACATATAAAAGTTTTTTATCATTATATCATGCAAGGACAATATAGAAAAGTCTTATAGCAGAAAATAAAAAGATACGGGTACGGAAAGAGAAACTCTTGTGATACACTGGAAAAAATAAAGCTCTGAACATGTACTACAAGGAGATTTGCCATGAAGACTTTTATGAAATATTTATTTTGTTTTTTTATGGTATGTGCAGTGGGGATGATGGCACAAGCCGCTGACAAGTCGGTAAACCGGAAAATGGGATACTTTGATAATACACGGACAGTACTGCTTTTTTTGCCACAGAGCAATGATAGAGGCAGCTATGCCGCATCATACATTGCAAAAGAGATGGATGCGGTGTTCCGTTACCCTTATTACAGAAAATTAGATACGGTTGACTATGCTTATAAGAATATCAGTCCTGCGGAGCTTCCTGCCATTGCTGAGGAAACGGGAGCGGATATTGTCGTACTTCCTGTTGTTACAAGGTGGGTACAGAGGCGCTCTTATCCGATTTCCATTTTCTTTGACATAGATCCCGTTGTGGAAACGCAGGTTGTTGTTGATATATACAGCTGTAAGAACGGCGAAGGGGTCAGGGATGATCAGGCGGCTTACTACGAAAGAGAAGAAGAAAGTTCCGTACGTAACCGTTACATTATGGATGAAGTGATGAAACGGCTGTGGAAAAAATTTCCTTACCGCCGTGTGCCGACAGATGTGGAAGCAAAGTTATCGGAGACTGTCCATGCCGATAAGGACAACACGCCGGCGGCAGTAATGAATAAATAGCAAGAACAAAAACCGGGCGGAAATGAAATTATTCCTGTCCGGTTTTCTTTTATAACCCTTTTTGATCAATACCTGAAAAGAGATATCCTAAATGGGTCGTGGCGTTTAATGTGACAAGCCTCCAACTTTTTTCATGTTCTTCTATGACGTTGATACAGGCATTGTCCTGTTTGAAATGCCAGAAATGTTCCATGCCGAGTCCCATGAGATCACAGAGGATGACTTTATTGACCGCATCGTGGGCGGCAACGAGAAGCGTTTTGCCCTGATATATAGCGGCATAATCGTCAAAGGCGGCACGGACGCGTTTTCTTACATCTTCCAGAGATTCCCCGCCGGGCATTTGTACCTGTTCAGGCCGGTTGTGCCAAAGTTCAAATTCTTTCGGATAGCTTTTTTTGATTTCATCGGCATGGACGCCTTCCCATCTGCCGTGAGAGATTTCCGTGATCCGCTCGTCGACACGGATATTTACATGGTGATATTCGGTAATGAAACGGCAGGTATCAAAGGCACGGGAGAGCGGTCCGGAGACGGCCGCATCAATGGATATATCTTTTAAGGCAAGACCGGCGGCTTTTCCCTGAGCAATTCCTTTTGGGGAAAGAGGAATGTCTTCCTGTCCCTGATAACGACCTTCCACGTTCCATGTGGTTTCCCCATGACGTATAAGAATAATTCGTACCATAATGACCTCATTTCCGTTAATGACTTTCGCAGTGAATGACTGTAATTCCGTGGATTCCGTCAATGTTTGCAAGAACGGGGAGGATAGCGCTGGGAATATCCTTATCAATGGCAACGGCCATAATATTGGTGTTTTTGTCTTTGGATGCACCTACCTGCATTCCATTGATGTTTACGCCTGCCTTGCCGAGAATACCTGCCATCTGGCCGATCATGCCCGGTTTATTTTCATGAGGAGCAAGGATGATGCAGCCTTTCGGTTCAAAGTCTACACGGAAGTGGTCAAGAGAAACGATTTTCGCTTCTTTCCTGTCGAAAAGGGAGCCTGTAATACGATGTGTACCTTTATCGGTATCAATAGTGAGCGTGACCGTATTGGTGAAGTAATGTCCTTTTTTTGCCTTGACTTCCCGTATCTCCATATGCCGTTCTTCCGCGATATTTCTTGCATTTACAAAATTAACCGTTTGCTGAAGAATGGGGGTTAAAAGTCCTTTCAGGACAGCCGTGGTGAGCGGGGTGGTTTCTGTTTCAGTCAATTCACCTGTATATTCTACACTGACACGGGAAATACGTCCGTCAGCCAAATCAATACCAATATTTCCCATGCGTTCGCACAAATTAAAATAAGGTTGGATAACGGCGAGTGTAGCTCTTGTGATAGGTGATGCATTGACAGCAGTCGCTACCGGTTCTCCATGGAGGGCGTCAGCAACGCCGCGGGCTACATCAGTGGCGACGCCTGTTTGTGCTTCAACTGTGGAGGCACCCAGATGGGGGGTGAGCGTTACGTTTTTCATCCCCAGGAAAGGATTGTTTTCCGGTTTGAGCGGTTCATTTGTCCACACATCGATGCCGGCACCGGCAACTTTTCCGGTTTTTAGTGCCTCTGCTAAGGCATCAATATCAATGACAGCGCCGCGGGAGGCATTCACAATGCGTACCCCGTCCTTCATCTTTTCTATTTCTTTCGCGCCGATCATGCCTTTGGTCTCCTCGGTGAGCGGTGTATGGAGCGTAATATAATCGGATTCGCGGAGAAGCGTATCAAGATCTACCAGGTCTACTCCCAGCTGCTGGCCTCGTTCCAGCGGAATGTAAGGATCATAGCCAATGGTCTTCATGTTGAACGCCTGCAGACGTTTTGCTACATTGGAGCCTACACGGCCCACACCGATAATACCGACTGTTTTATTCAAAAGCTGGATGCCGGTAAAGCTTTTGCGGTCCCAGCGGCCTTCCATAATGGACTGGTGTGCTTGAGGGATATAGCGGGTTATGGAAAGCATAAGGGCAAGGGTATGCTCACAGGCGGCGATTGTGTTTGATTCCGGCGTGTTTACCACAGTAATTCCTTTCGCCGTAGCTTCAGGAATATCAATGCCGTCAATGCCCACACCGGCGCGGCCGATGACTTTCAGATTAGTAGCGGCATGAATGACATTTTTTGTGATTTTTGTCTGGCTTCTTGTAATGACAGCGTCATATTCGCCGATCGCTTTGCACAATTCATCTTCATCCATGTTTGGGCGGATATCCACAACAAATTCTTTTTCCAGAAATTCCTTTGCTTCCTTAGCAACATCGGCAGTGATAAAAATTTTGAACATAATGTCTCCTCCTAAAAAATAGTAAAGAAATGTACATATAAGATTATTGATGATCTTTCCGGTATGCTTCCATGAATTGGGCGACTGCTTTACAGGCGTCTATGG
>ULMV01011280.1_pt1 | contig 11494 bp, 8 predicted proteins | sample 1951751 | NCBI WGS metagenome assembly ULMV01 (sample SAMEA4835560, study PRJEB28245) | human gut metagenome | biome: gut microbiome; material: fecal sample | place: Denmark | collected 2008 | reverse complement strand
CTTCCGGCAGACCGGGAGGGCAGCCCCCGGCGGGGACTGCCTTACTTCACCGCCGCCGCTTCCACATGCACAACCATCTTCGCGGAGATGTCCTTGTACAGGCGCACCTCAATCTCCACATCGCCGACGGCGCGGATGTTCTCGCACTTGATGTCGCGCTTGTCTACCGCAACGCCGTGCTGCGCCTTCAGCTGCTCGGCAACTTCCGCGCTCGTAATCGAGCCGTACAGCCGCCCCTGTGCGCCGCACTTCACCGACATGCTGATGACCTTGCCGCGCAGGGCATCCGCCTGTGCCGTCGCGTCGGCACGGCGCTGGGCTTCGCGTTCGGCTTCCGCCTTGCGCATCTTCTCAACGCCCTTCATCGCGCCGGGGGTCGCTTCCACCGCCAGCTTCTTGGGGAACAGGAAGTTGCGCGCGTAGCCATCCGCCGCATTCACAATCTGATCCTTCTTGCCGACACCCTTCACATCTTCCAGCAAAATAACCTTCATAATCTGTATCCTCCTTAAATCTTAAAAATCAGAAAAATCATCGTCTTTCTGATGGCGATCGTCGCGCAGTCCGCGCGGGTCGCGGATTTGGTCAACGCAGCCCGCGAACATCGGCAGAATCGGCACGAACAGCACCATCAGGATGGTTAGAAACCAGCGGCGGCCGCGCGTTGCACCCGCGCGTAGCATGGCGAAATTCTGCGCCGAAACGCCCTGCACCGCGAAGCTCCAGAATGCCACACTGCCCAGCAGCGAAGCCGCCAGCGCAACTGTCGCGTTCGTTGTAAACAGCTGCGCCGCACTCAGAAGCAGCAGCACCGCCATGCTGATGCCCAGCGGGGTGGGCATGAACCAGCGGTCGGTGGTCGGCGTGTCCTCCGCGTCGGGAAATTTGCGCCAGCACAGCAGCATTCCCAGCGAAAACGCCATGATTCCTTTGACCAGCAGGTCAGGCATGATGGATGGCAGCGTTATCTCAATCGTTGCGCGCAGGCTCCATTCCAGCTGCTGCAGTACATCCTCGGAAAGCCATGGCAGCACGTTCCCGCCCGTCAGCGCCGCGAGACTTTCCAGCGCCGCCGTGCGTTTTGCATCCAGCGCCGCCAGCCCGGACACATACGCGGAATACAGCACCTGCGGGCGCGTCTGCGCGTTCATCATGACACGCAGGATGTCATAGGACAAGCCCTCATACAGGTCGCCGTACGCCTGATAGCGCTGAAGGAGCATTATCAGCAGCGCGACGACGGCGGCGAAGCAAATCACCGCCCAATACATTGCCATGCGCGATTTGCGGAAGGCGCCGGGCGGCAGAAACAGCATCAGCGCGCCGCCGAAGAGCCAGACGCAGGCGGACGGAATGAGCAGCTTCGGCAGGAGGAGCAGCAGAGAGGAAAACGCGCCGATGACGAGCAGCGGGATGCTGATGCAGAGCAATGTCTGGCAGATTGGCGCGTTGCGGGTCGGCAGGGGCAGTTCCCCCGTGAGGGAGAGCAGCGAAAAGGGCATGAACAGCAGCAGAAGCACCGCCAGCGGCACGCTGCGCAGGCTGAATGTCAAAGCGAATACGATACAAGCGCCCATCATGTGCCAATCGGGCCTGCCGACTTTGGCTTTGCCGTACATGCTGTCCTCACCTCCTTGTGTAGGCTCATCCATCTTCCTATTGTACAGCACAATCGCCAAAAAAGCAAGCCGGGGAGGCGCGGATGCACGAAAAAAGGAAGCGCCCGTCGCAGTCGCTTCCTTTATATATGCTGATTTTTTTATTCGCCGCGCACCAGATGCTCGCGCTTTGCCAGCTCAGCCGCCAGCGCTGCCGGCAGCAGATCCCGATGCGGCTCTTCCTGCGGCACAGCCCCGCGATAGACCGCCAGCGTCCGCTGCGTCACCGTGTCCCAGTTGTGCAAATGGCAGATGTAATCCGGCGCTTCCGCCTTGTACTTTGCCACCTTCGCCGGATTCGCCAGCAAATCCGCCAGCTTTGCGCGTAAATCGTCGATATCGCCGCGACGGAAGGTCACGCCGTGCTCCTGAACGACGGACGCGCACTCGTTGATGTCGCTTGTCAGCACGCAGCAGCCGTAGCTCATCGCCTCCATCAGCGAAAGAGGCATCCCCTCGGCGTCGCTGGGCAGGACGTAGGTGTAAGCGTTGCTGTACAATTCCGCCAGCAGCTGCCCCTGCACAAAGCCGAGGAATATCACGCGGTCGTCGTCCTTTGCCATTTCGCGCAGCTCGTCGAAATATTCCTGCGAGTCGGACGCGCCGCCCGCAATGACCAGCTTCTTGTCCGTCGGCAGATGCTTGTACGCCTCAATCAGGTAGTGTTCGCCCTTTTCCGGCACGATGCGCCCCAGATAGAGGATGTAGTTGTCCTGTTCCAGCCCGTACTGGCGAATCAGCTCCGGTGCGCACGGCTGGTAGCTCGGCACGCCGTTGGGAATCAGCAGCGTCTCGCGCCCATAGGTGTCCGCAAAATACTGCTTCATGCCGTGGCTCAGCACAATCAGCTCATCCGCGTGGCGCACCGCCATCTTTTCGCCCAGCCTGATGCACTTGGACGCAATGCCGTTTTGCCATTTCGCGCGCGTCCAGTCCAGCCCGTGTACCGTTACGATAACGCGCTTGCCCATCAGCTTCGGCAGCCAGCAGAACAGCGCCGGACCTTCCGCGTGCACATGCACCACGTCATAATTGCCCATCGCCGCGCACAGGCAGCCGAAGAAACTTGCGGAAACCGCCGCCAGCCCCTTCTTCTGGATGGTCGGCACATATTTCAGGCTGATGCCGTTGAAACTTTCGGGCTGCGGCTGCTGCTTGTCGGTTCGGTTATAGCACGTCACGGAATGTCCCTGCGCCACCATGCGCTTGGCCAGTTCGCCCACCACAACCTCGATGCCGCCTTCATGGGACGGTACGCGCTTATGTCCGACCATGGCAATTTTCATATACTTCCGAGCCATCCCTTGCAGCCTCCTTTGTTGCTTGAAATTTCCCATTATGAGGGGGAGGGGAACCCCATCAGCAGCCCCGATGCGCTTTGATGTACGTTTCGGTGTCATCTGATGCACTAATCATACCACACACATGGGTTAATTGAAACGAAGTTACATCGGTTTTCCGAAATTCTTTCGGTATGCCGTGTGATTCCGAAAGTTTTCAGGAAATTTCAGGAAAGATGGCGGCGGCTTTTCACAAAAGGCCCTGTCCATTCGCGTCTGTTTTTAGCCGAAAACGATATACTTGCGGTTCAAAAAAACAGCGTTATTTTATGTGTAAGAAGACCGTGTAACAACGAAGAAAAACAGGTTACATAGTGCAATGGCATGACGCGCGAACGAAACCTGCCAATTTATCCGCTAAATTGCCATATTTATGCTGGTCACTCTTGACATGTTGATTTTTGTCAGGTATAATTTACATATGAACAGCATCGGTGCAGTGCCTCTGGTGGATGCTGTCCGCAGCAATGGGTGTAGCCGGACGAATAGGGGAGGAGAGAAACCATGAAAACGAGTTGGCTCAATGGAAGCAAACGAATCCTGTCAGCACTGCTGATTGCGGCGGCGCTGATGTTTGGCTGGACGCCGCTGGGGGAAGGGAAGGCGCTGGCGGCGACGGATAAGGGGAAGTTGTTCGCGCAGGCGGCACTGCTGTTTGCGAAGACGGATACGGACTTTGCGCAGGATATGTATGGTGCAAAGGGAACGGATAATAACCAAATTTTCCAAGGCGGGGCATGGTGCGCGGCTTTCATTTCTGTGGTTGCGCGCCAGATGGGGATTCCGACGAGTGTAATTCCGAGTACGGTAAAGGCGTGGGAGGAATACTGCCCCAGCACGGGGGAAACACACGCTGATTGGTTCCACTGCGTGATTGATCCAAATAGCTTTTCGGATTACAAAAAGTATGCTAAACAGTATGATCCGAACTATGTGCCGCAGCCGGGTGATATTATCACTTTGAATGCTTACACGTCGTCTGCTGCAACGAAACTGTCATCAAGCTTGGCGCACGTTGGCATTGTTACAGGTTACGACGGGAAAACGGTAAAATTTGTCAGTGGCAACTGGAGCGATAGACGGGTCAGCTATGCTGAAAGCTACGATACAACGAAAAAAGTGAATCAGGGTTATTATGGTATTGTAGGCTACTATCATCCTGATTGGAGCCAGGTGGGTACTTTACGCGCACCGCAGGCGGTGACGGGGATTACGCTGAAAAACGGAAGCAGTGTTTTAAGCGAAAACACGACAATTACAATGAACGTGGATACGACGCTGAAAATTACTTCCAGCGTCTCGCCGAGCAATGCGTTTTACCCGAACCCCAGCAGCGGCGTATACCGCTACTTCTATGCTTCGCCGAGTGTACAAATTGCATCGGGGTATACAGGTTTGTTCTGGCAGAGCAGCAATGAGAATGTTGCTATTGTGAACCCGGATACTGGTTTGGTTACGGCGGTTGGTGCTGGCACTGCAACCATTACGGCATATGCGATTGCCGATGGAAAGAGAACCAGATCGACTGCTGTGAAAAAGAGCTTCAAGGTTCAGGTGACGGGGTATCCGTCGCACGAATGGTACACCTATGAAGCCTACCACCAGAGCGTTTCCATTTACAGCACGCCTTCGCTACGAAGCGCGAATATAATGAAAACAATAGCGGTTGGAACGGAATTTAGTGTTGATTTAAGTCATGTGTACGCTATGCGCGCGCGAAACGGCTGGGGATGGCTTTCGCCGGTGCAGCTGAATGATGGCACCACTGGCTATTGTGACTTGAACGCACACTACTACCTCTCGAAAAAAGACCATCCGACCGTGCGACCGATGAGCGAACAGGCAAACGCAGACTGGTGGAACTACAAAGTCGTCTGGGCAAGTGGCTTAAATTTGCGTTCCTTTGCGGATTCTAATGCTTCGGGAACTGTGATCATGAAAATCCCGAAGGCTGCAACGGTTGAACTTGACCTCAATCACACAATGCGCGAGCCGAAGTTTGGCGACACATGGGCATTTGCGCGCTACAAGCAGTCCGATGGCACATACGTCTATGGCTGGTGCATCGAGAGCGACAGCAACTACACGCAGAAACAGGATAAAATCGGAAACTCTGCCCACTATTCCGACTACATCATTGACGAAAATGGTGGAATTGTCGTGTACGCCGCGCCGAATTATGAGGGCAGAATCGACGAGCTTACCAGTGCCGACGGCGTATTCCAGATGGATGTTGCCAACATGGTGTTTTACGATGCTTCGGGCGTTAACAGCTATTGGGCACCCTGCCGATATACAAAGAATGGAAAGACGATTGAAGGATATATCGAGGTGCTTGCGGGCCCGCCTACTCCCTGCGGCATTGACCGCGAAGGCGACTGGGAACGCTACGAAGTAACGAATGCAGCGGGGGCAAAGTCGATTCACTATCCTGCCACGTTTGAATTGTCCGAACTCAGCAGCTACGACCAAGGCGAAATCATCTGGCTGGACAGGAACGAACGCGTCACCATCACCGAAAACGGCAAGCAGTACACCTTCATGCGCGGGCATGGGGATGATTTCGTTGCGGGCTGGTTTGATGTGACGAATGCCAACGAGCCGCTGACGCAGGTTGACGACAGCATTGAGGAAGTCATCTCTGTGCGCAGCGGAGCCAGCGTCTACACGTTCTGCCGCGGCAATGTCTCGTGGGCGCAGGCAGCGCAGTACGCGGCGTCTATGGGCGGACACCTCGTCGTGATTGACAATGCGCAGGAAGATGCCATGCTGTATTCGACCATCATGAGCGCATACGGCGGCACGGCGTGGACGGGCGGCCACGCGAATGACGCAGGCAATGGCTGGACGTGGCTGAATAACAACACAATGAGCTATCAGAATTGGGGCTCGTCGAGCGCGACGCCGACCAGCAGCCATACCGCGCTGGCAATCAAGGGCGATTATGAGGGATGGTTCACCTACCGCGACTGCGCGAACACATACGTTGACAGCTTCATCGTCGAGGTGGAGGAAACGCCGCGCGCGTGGTTCACCTACCGCACGAAGGCGAAGCTCAACATTCGCAAGTCGCAGAGCATTTCCGGCGCTGTCGCGACCACGACGGCGGTGGGCGATTACCTGACCATCGACCTGCTGAACGTCGCAATGGACAGCAATAAGAAGTACTTCTTTGCGCCTGTGCTGATGGCGGACGGCTCGATTCTCTACTGCAACATCGGCGATAAGACCGCTACCGTCCCCGACCTTGAACCCGATGAACCTGCGTGGACGCAGTACAAGGTCATCAACAGCGTGTACGTCCGCACCTTCCCGAACACTTGGTGCGATACGGGCGTGCTGAAGACGCTGAGCAAGAACACTATTCTGGAATTGGATGTCAGCCACAAGCTGCGCGACCCGCGCTTCGGCAACGACTGGGCATACGCGCGCTACAAGCAGTCCGACGGCACCTACCTCTACGGCTGGGTGATTGCTGCGAACACCTACGTCGAGCAGGTGAAGCAGACCCCCGTTTGGTACGACTACTTTGTGAATCCGGGCAGCACGGTGTATGTCTACAAGACGCAGAATGTGGATGACACGATTGTCAAAACGTACACATCCGGCAGCAGTTTCCAAGTGGACGTGAACAACATGCGCCAGGATCAGAATGGCTACTTCTGGGCGCCTGTGGCGGATAGCACGGGCAAAGAACTGGGCTATATCGACCTTTCCGCGGTGCACGCAGGAAGCAAATCAGCGGCGATTCCGGATGTCTACTGCAAGTCGGGCTGGGCGCTCGCTTATGTGCTGGCGGAAGATGGCGTGGATGTGCTGGCAGCCCCGAATGACGCGGCCGCCCTCGTCAAGCACATGGATCGCGATGCGGACTTCTGGTTTGGCGTGGATGAAACCTATACCGATGCGAAGGGCAAGATCTGGACGCGCATTTACGCCGCAAAGGACTACGAGGAAATGGCGGATGGCGGCTGGGTCAGGCTGGAAAATGGCGTGAACTACAACACCGTCTATGCACAGTGGTACGACACGGGGTGCAGCATTTCCCGCAACGGTATCACCTACACGCTTTACGGCGGCTACAACAGCTGGAGCAGCGCACAGGAAATGTGCGCCAACATGGGCGGCGATGGCGGCACAGCCGTCAGAAAGCGCCTTACCATCGTCCACAACGACGCGGAACAGAAGATTATTGAGCAGCTGCTGAATGCCACTTCGACCGTCGACAAGGCGTGGATTGGCGCAAGCAACACAAGCGGCTCGTGGAAGTGGCTGGACGGCACGAATGTCCAGTACAGCCAGTGGGGCTACAATGAACCGTCGGGCACTGGAACGGAACTTGGCGTGGTGGCATCCTTCGACGGCGATTGGTATGCGCATGATGACTGCCAGAACATCCATGTTCAGGGCTTCATCACCGAGCAGTTCACGGGCATCGGGCTGCCGCAGGTGAAGCTGCCCGCGTCGACGTTCTATGTGGATGACGAGGCGTTCGTGGGCAACAGCACGATTCAGTCGGTCGTTGCGCCGGATGGACTGCAAGTCATTGGCACGCGCGCCTTTGCGGACTGCGCGAACCTGAAGTGCATCACCCTGCCGGACTCCGTGTCCTACATCGCGGAGGACGCGTTCGAGAACACGCCGGATGTCGTCATCTTCGCCAGCGTCGGCAGCTACGCGTGGCAGTGGGCGGAGAAGCAGGGCATCCCGCACGGCACGCCGTACATCGAGTAAAATCAGTGGGCGCAGACTTCCCCAGCGGCCGGTCTGCGCCCGTTTCCGCGGAAAAAACTCCGGCTTCACGCAAAAAATCCGCCCAATCCCCCTTGACAAACCGCTTTCCCTGTGCTACAATATCCATGTTTGAAGCAGAGGCTTGCCCGTCTCTCACCTTGCGCGGCGTATGCTGCCGGGTTCACAGGCTTTTTCCCTTTCAGGCGGATTGACCGCCGAAAAAGGCGCAAAGTGCATGTCAGCGACGGGTGGAGTCACCCGCCGCTTTTTCTGTGGTATGGAGCAGAAAACGCTGGCTTCAACGAAAATTGGGAGGTGTATGGACATAGCACTCGATCTGATGATCAATGAGGAAATCCGCGACCGGGAAGTCCGCCTGATTGACGAAAACGGCGAACAGCTCGGCGTCATGCCAACAGCCAAGGCGATGGAGCTGGCGGAAGAGCGCGGCCTCGACCTCGCCAAAATCCAGCCCACGGCAAAACCGCCGGTGTGCAAACTGCTGGACTATGACAAGTACCGCTACGAACAGTCGCGGCGCGAACGCGAAAACCGGAAGAATCAGCGGGTCGTCGAAACCAAGGAGGTTCAGCTGTCCGCCACCATCGAGGAGAACGACGTTCTCACGAAGGCGAAAATGGCGCAGAAGTTCCTTCAGGGTGGCGATAAGGTGAAGGTGTCCATCCGTTTCCGTGGCCGCCAGATCACCCATAGCGAAATCGGCATGAAGGTCATGCAGGACTTCGCGGCCCGCTGCGCCGAGGTCAGCTCGGTGGAGCGCCGTCCCATGATGGACGGCCGTCATATGATTATGATCCTGGCCCCCAAGGCGGCAAAGGCTTCCTTCGCGGAAAAGAAGGCCGCCCGCGAAAACGCCAAGGGGAATCAAGAACAGGAATAAAACGGCTATCGCAGCTTGCCTGCGCCCCGTTTTATCAGCATTGGAAGGAGGACTACACCATGCCTAAGCAGAAGTCTCACCGTGGTGCTGCCAAGCGCTTTTCCTTTACCAAGACCGGTATCGTGAAGCATAAGCAGATGAACGCCAACCATCAGGTTCGCCTCAAGACCACCAAGCGCACCCGTCACCTGCGCGCTGACGGCATTGTGGACAACGCGGCGGAAGCCAAGACCATCCACAAGCTGCTGCCCTACAAGTAATTAAGCCCATTCGCTGGCAAGGAGGATACTCACAATGGCACGTATTAAGAGATCTGTGAACGCTCTGAAGAAGCGCCGCAAGGTCATGAAGCTGGCTAAGGGCTACTGGGGTGCAAAGTCCAAGCAGTACCGCGCCGCGTCCGAACAGGTTGCTCGTTCCCTGCGCTATGCCTTCGCTGGCCGCAAGCTGCGCAAGCGTGATTTCCGCTCCCTGTGGATCACCCGTATCAACGCCGCTGCTCGCCTGAACGGCATGAGCTATTCCACGTTCATCAATGGTCTGAAGAAGCACAACATCACCGTCAACCGCAAGATTCTCGCGGATCTGGCTGTGAACGATGCAGCTGCTTTCACCAAGCTCGTGGAAATCGCCAAGGCGTAATTGTCGCCCAAGCGTTTCATAGCACAAATTCGTCCGATGTTGAAACCGTGTTTCAGCGCCGGACGTTTTTTTGCCCTTTTTTCCGCAAAAGGGCGTTTGTGGATTGCCTGATTGCAAAGGTGACTTTCCTTCCAAACAGGACATCGCCATGCTCCCAGAGGGCTTTCCGATCGCCCTCTGGACTCCTTCGGTGCCCTCCTTCGTAGCAGTGCGGTGGCGCTGCTTGGGGGTACGAATGGTTCACAAACTATAACTACTTTCGGTACAAATCAAGTAACATGGGAGTGACCGCGCCGAAGGTTTCCAAAGGGCGAGCGGAAAGCCCTTTGGTCGCGTCCGCAGACGCGAAATCCTCTGCGGCAATGGTGGAGAAAATCAGGGAATTAGGAGATTAAAGGAAATAACATCATGCTCAAAAAGTACATTACCGACCTGAAACATGAATTTTCCGGCTACAACGCCGGCAAACTCATCAAGGACATCCTGAGCGGCATCACGGTGGCGGCGGTGGCGCTGCCGCTTGCCCTTGCATTCGGCGTGTCCTCCGGCGCGGACGCCGCCGCGGGGCTTGTCACCGCCATCATCGGCGGACTTGTCATCGGGCTGCTTGGCGGCGCATCCTTCCAAATCAGCGGCCCGACCGGGGCCATGAGCGCCATCCTCATCGGCATCGTCGCCCAGTACGGCTTGCAGGGCGTGTTCGCCGCGTCGCTTGCGGCGGGCGTGATTATCCTGCTGGCGGGCATCCTCCGCCTCGGCAAGCTCGTCAACTTCATCCCGACCAGCGTCGTCATGGGCTTCACCAGCGGCATCGCGATTATCATCGCCTTGGGGCAGGTGGACAACTTCTTCGGCACGCACTCCGTCGGCACAAGCGCGCTGGAAAAGCTGTGGAGCTACACCAGCGTCGGATTTACCCCCAACTGGCAGGCGGTCGCCATCGGTCTGCTGGTTGTGCTGTTCATGGTTTTCTGGCCGAAAAAGCTGAACGCGAAGGTGCCGGGGTCGCTGCTGGCGATTATTCTGGCGACGGTCGTGACCGAAATTGCGGGTTTCGATTCGCTGGCGAAGGTGGGGGACATCCCGAAAAGCCTGATGCTGGACAACCGCCTGAACCTCGGCGCGGTCAACCTCGACATGCTCCAAAACCTCGTCAGCCCGATTGTCTCCATCGCCATGCTGGGCATGATTGAGTCGCTGCTGTGCGGCGCGAGCGCATCCCGCATGAAGGACGAAGCCTTCGACGCGGATCGTGAGCTGATTGCGCAGGGCGTGGGCAACATCCTGCTGCCGTTTTTCGGCGGCGTGCCCGCAACGGCGGCGATTGCCCGCACGTCCGTCGCCATCAAGTCTGGCGAGCAGACCCGCGTGACCGGCGTTGTGCATTCGCTGGTGCTGCTGCTGGCGATGGTGCTGCTGGGCGGCGTGATGAGCCGCCTGCCGCTGAGCGCGCTGGCGGGTGTGCTGATGGTGACGGCGTGGCGCATGAACGAGTGGCATGGCATCAAGACGATTTTCAGCCGCAAGGTGTGGATGGGCGTGGCGCAGTTTCTCATTACGATGGTGTCCACCGTTGTCTTTGACCTGACCGTCGCCATCGTCATCGGCATTGTGACCGCGCTGCTGATGTTCGTCTGGAACGCCGCGCGCCTGACCATCGAAACCGAGCCGGTGGACAAGGTGCGTCTGGAGCGCCTGCACCGCATGGGCAAGCCGGTGGATGAATCCCGCGCGAAAAGCATCCTCGTCAGCTATGTGAACGGTTCGCTGTTCTTCGCGAACTGCGCGGAATTGAAGCGGAAGCTGCTTGCGGTGGATTTTACCGGCTGTGAGCACCTGATTCTCTCCCTGCGCGGCGTGTCCGCGACTGACATCTCCGGCGTGCAGACGCTGATGGAGGTGTGCACGCTGATTGCGCAGAAGGGCGTGACCGTCTCGATTTGCGGCGTGCATGAGAACGTCGCGGGCTTCTTCCAGAAAGTCGGTCTGACCGACCAGCTGGGTGCGGCAGCGTTCTACCCGAATGCCTCCGAAGCGGTGATTGACACGCTGGCGCAGGAACAGGCGGGGGCGTGAGCAATTCACAATGGGAAGCTAAGCGCGCCATGGGTTGCAATTCCTCTGTTCGGGAAAAAGCAGCGCCATAATTAAAAAGCCACGATAAAAGTCAAGTAACATGGGAGTGCGCTGCGAAGGGGTCAAGGGGGCGACCGCAAAGC
>ULMV01044248.1_pt1 | contig 11495 bp, 10 predicted proteins | sample 1951751 | NCBI WGS metagenome assembly ULMV01 (sample SAMEA4835560, study PRJEB28245) | human gut metagenome | biome: gut microbiome; material: fecal sample | place: Denmark | collected 2008 | reverse complement strand
GCTCTTCTGCTCTTTCCACAGCAACCTTTTCCATATCATGTTTTGTCATAAGCGCTACAAGCTCTTCAAAGCTTGTCTTGGTCGGATTCCAGCCAAGCTCTGTCTTCGCCTTGGTCGGATCTCCCCAGAGATTTACTACATCAGTCGGGCGGTAGAAATCAGGGCTGACTTCAACGATCACTTTGCCATTGGCTTTATTAATACCCTTTTCGTCCATTCCGCTTCCCTGCCATTCCACTTCAATACCTGCATGATGGAAAGCAAGTGTTGCGAACTCTCTGACAGAATGCTGTACACCTGTTGCGATCACGAAATCTTCCGGCTTATCATGCTGCAGGATCAGCCACATACATTCCACATAATCCTTTGCATATCCCCAGTCACGCAGACTGTCAAGGTTACCTAAATACAACTTATCCTGTTTACCCTGTGCAATTCTCGCCGCAGCCAATGTGATCTTTCTTGTTACAAAAGTTTCACCACGGCGTTCGCTTTCATGGTTAAATAAAATACCGGAGCAGCAGAACATATCATAGGCTTCTCTGTACTCTTTTACGATCCAGTAGCCATACTGCTTTGCAACTGCATATGGAGAATACGGATGGAACGGTGTTGTCTCTTTCTGCGGAACCTCTTCTACTTTTCCGTAAAGCTCTGAAGTGGAAGCCTGATAAATACGGCAGGTCTTTTCGAGACCGCAGACACGGACTGCTTCAAGTACTCTGAGGACACCTGTTGCTACCACATCGGCTGTATATTCCGGAACATCGAAGCTGACCTGCACATGGGACTGTGCTGCCAGATTGTAGATTTCATCCGGTCTGATCTCTCCGATCAGCTTTACAAGGCTGATGGAATCTCCAAGATCTCCAAATTTCAAATGAAAATGCGGTGTTCCTTCCAGATGGGCAATACGTTCCCTGAAATCCACGGAAGATCTACGGATCATACCGTATACCTCATAACCCTTTTCCAATAAAAACTCTGCTAAATAAGAGCCGTCCTGTCCGGTCACACCTGTGATAAGTGCTTTTTTTGCCATAGTTCCTTCTCCTTTTTCTATTCTATATGACGATATTGCTATTTTCTGTTTATTATAATATACCCATGTTTCTGCCTTATCCATTCATTGTATTGACATTCATTTGCATTATATTGACTTTTATTTTGAACTTCTATACTATATAGAAAAGATCTTACAGAAACGGAGTTTTTTCATGAAGCATCAGGCATTATTTCACGGTGATCTCGTCAATACGACCCGGATCATTTATACTCCTTCAGAGTTTGCCAAAACTTCCCTTTTACATGTACAGGAAATTGGCACCTTGCAGGCACAAAAACCGCATGTCAGCAAACGCGAAGATCTGGATTCCTATCTCTTTTTTATGGTACGATCCGGCTCCGGCGAGCTGCATTATGCACATAATACTTATCCGCTCGGTGTAGGCGATTGTGTCTTTATCGACTGCAGATCCGCCTATTTTCACGAAACAAAGGACGATCTCTGGAGTCTTTCCTGGGTGCATTTTAACGGTCCCTCGATCGATGGTATCTACCAGAAGTATAAGGAACGCGGTGGCCTGCCCGCCTTTCATGCAAATGCTTTTTCCCTTTATAAGGACTGTTTTAACCATCTTTACAGCATAGTGTCCGGCAATTCTTATGTCCGGGACATGCAGATCAATGAAGGGCTTTCTGCCCTGTTAACCCTGTTGATGGAGGATAGCTGGCATCCGGACAGTATGCCTACGCATACCAAACGTACCAGCCTGTGGCATGTCCGGGAGTATCTTGACCAGAATTATGCGCAAAAAATATCGCTCGACGATCTCGCCGAACGATATTTTATCAACAAATATTATCTCACCAGAATTTTTAAAGAGCAGTTTGGCGTTACCATCAATAATTACCTTTTAAATGTCCGCATCACCCATGCCAAACAGGAGCTGCGCTTTACCGGAAAATCTGCTGAAGAGATCGGTGCTGAGGTCGGTTTTCACGAACTGTACTATTTCAGCCGCGTCTTTAAAAAGGTGGAGGGCTGCAGCATCAGTGAATACCGGAGGATGTGGGGAACATGATCAGATTTCCAGCTCAAATTTCTGTTTATCATGCACATTGATATCCTTGCCAAGCTGGATCTCCACGAGACGCAGCTCTGTATCCGCAAACACCGTATGACGACAGCCTGCAGACATTGTGATCACATCGCCCGCTTTTACCGCCTGCTCAAATCCGTCTACGACCGTTCTGCCGTTTCCGGAAATAACCACCCAGACTTCATCCCGGTTTTTGTGGCTGTGATAATTCATGCTATGCCCTGGATTCAGAGTTACCTTGATCGTCATGGAAGTTCCTTCCACATCCAATACCCGGAAGCTTCCCCATGATTTTTCCGCAAACATGATCTGCTGTTCAAATTTATCCACGTAAGGCTTGATATAGCTGCTCTGCTCTTTATCGGATACCAAAATACCATCCGGCGAAGCAGAAATAACCACATCATGCAGTCCCATCGCAAGCACAGGCACATCCATCTCATTGACGATATGCACATCTGAACAGGTCTCATTCAAGACACCTTTTCCGACAACAGATTCTTCCATCGCCTCTGTCAGTGTGTTCCATGTACCGAGATCCTTCCACTGTCCGGCAAAACGCTGCACCTGGATCTTATCCTCTTTCTCTACAACCGCATAATCAAAAGAAATTTTTGTCAACGTCTCATATTTATCAAATAAATCCTGATAATCTGTAAATTCAATCAGTTCATGCGCCTTCTCAAGCACATATTTCAGCTTGTACGCAAAAACACCACCGTTCCAAAGAGCACCGCGCTTTATATATTCCTCTGCCACATCTGCAGTCGGCTTTTCCTTAAAGGTCTCAACCATAGATGTATGATCTGCCGTCTTCGGAATGATATATCCATATTTTTCACTCGGATAAGTCGGTTCAATTCCCATCAGTACCAGATTTGCCTCACCCTTGTCTGCCTGCTCAGACAGATCTTTCAATGCAGCAAAATAGTCATCCTCCACATAGGGATCAACCGGGCAGACTACCACCGATTCCTCCGGGCTGACTTTCATTTCATCGACAAGATAAGCTGTCGCTAACACAATCGCCGGAAAAGTATCTCTTCTGCATGGCTCTATGGAAATCCCCACGCCATCCCCAAGCTGGTTATGGATCGCCGAAACCTGTGTCTTGGAGGTTGCAATCGTGACGGTTGCATCCGCATCTACCGTCTTGATCTGCCGATAAACACGCTGTACCATAGACTCATAAGAGCCGTCCTTTTTCTTAAATATTTTTATAAACTGTTTGCTTCTCACATCATTGGAAAGCGGCCACAGGCGCTTTCCTGATCCGCCTGATAATAATACAATGTTCATTGTTTTTCCTGTTCCCTTGTATAAATACAATTAGTTTAACACGGATAGGGCAAACGGACAACTATTTCCATGCTCCACGCGAAACACACCAGTTTTCCAATCAACTGCTCCATAAATGCTTCCGCATATGAGAAAGCCATGCATTCGTATCCGGATTGTCCGACGCAAACCGCATCAGCTTGTCCACATATCCCTGTTCCTTTGCAATCTGTATACTGATCGGGTAAACCAGTTCAAATACCAGACAAACATGTCCTACCAGATTGTCAACCGGCGTATGCTTCAGGCTGCGAAGCACCGTGTGCTTCTCCATAAAGCATTTTTTCACCAAATCCGATACTGCTGCCTGTTTCAGTTCCGCAGTCGATACATTATAAATATCTTCAAGCGGTGTATCACAATTTACCCGGAAAATATCGATCTTATCTGCATCACGCAATATATTGCAATATGCAGTTTTCTCCGCAGACATACCTTCTGGAATTCTGTATTTGTTATGATTTTCAATGCTGACTTTGAGAAGTTCCTGTTCCTCCGGTGTAAAATCTCCGAATTGTGTAAGAAGCCCCTCCTCAAACAGGATCGTTATCCCCAGCTCTGCATGATCTATCGACTCACTATCCACAAAAGTGCCATATCTTTTCACCTGTTCAAAACGGCCTATGTCATGGAGCATCCCCATTGTCCACGCAAGATCCCTGTCAATGAGTATATCCGTAACTGTTCGGGCAATGCGCTCCGCAAGCGCCGCCACACGATACGTGTGGTCGATCTTCAGCCTGATCTTCGGATCAGATGCATTATATTTATTTGTATACTCTGCAAATGTTTGCTTGATTCTTGTTCGGTTCATCAGTTATTGCAATAGCTCCTGCAGTCTTTTTACCTCGGCCTCCAACTCAGCAGCTCTTTTAACTGCATCATTTGCTCTTTGCACTGCATACGGATTTTTTCATCTTCACTCAGTTTTTTCATTGTCACTACCATATTCTCAAATACCTCCTCGCCTCTTGCTAACTGCTCAAGTTCTTCCAGAGTCTCTGCCTTGAATATACCCGCCCATTTCGAAACTCCCGCTTTATTAAATAGTTGTGAAATAAAGCATGGATTTTCTGAAATAAGATATGCATTAGATATTGAGCAAAAATGCGCAAATCAGTTGTTGCCTCTTTGCCCGATAGACCTGATAAAAGAAAATATGCTTTGGAAGTAGTATAACACGCTTCCAAAGCATTCTCAATGTCATTATTTTTTATTTACGTTCCCCGCCTATTTATTTTTATGGATATATTTATTTCTAATTTTGAATTAAATATCATTAAATAAAAATATCCAGGCATATTGTATTTTGAACATCTTTGTTGTAATATAAATATATTCAAAATATAAATATGTAATTTTCAACATAACTATACATTTTAAGGAGGGAAAGGCAAATGAAAAAAATAGCTGTTTTTAATCATAAAGGAGGCGTATCAAAAACAACAACTTCTTTTAATTTAGGATTTGGTCTGGCGAAAAAAGGTAAGAAAGTGTTGATGGTTGATACGGATTCTCAATGTAACTTGACATTATACTCAATGGGTTTCGAAAAATATACTCAGTATTGTGAAGAACGAAATAAAAATAATATTTATGATTGCTTAGTTCCAGCTTATAAGTCTCAGCCTAAATTGATTCAGCCAGCAGAGTGTTATGAATTATCAAACAATCTTTATCTTTTGCCAGGGAATTTAGATTTTACCGAAAACGAAGTACAATTAGGAATTGCTATGCAATTATCAAGTGCGCTGGGTTCGATGGAAAATTTGCCAGGTGCTATGAATTATCTAATTGAAACTACAGCTCAAAAGTATAATATTGATTATGTCATTTTTGATATGAATCCAAGCTTGAGTGCAATTAATGAAAATGTTTTAATTAGTTCTGATTATTTTATGGTGCCTATGTCGCCAGATTACTTTTCGATTATGGCAATAAATTCACTTGCAAGAGTATTACCCATGTGGGAAAAATGGGCTAAGAGCGCAAGAGTCGCATTCTCAAACGCCACATATACATTACCCAATAATATACCCATATTTTTGGGGTATACCGTAAACGACTTTAATCTTACTCATGGTGCTCCCCAAAAGTCATTTAAAGGGTTTATGGATCGGATCTCTCAAAATGTATCTAACGAATTATATCCCAAATTACAGCAAGCAGGAATGACTTTTGAACGTCAGCGATATGAAAAAGCTTACGATAATATGCGTCAAAAATTTAAATCATTAAAAGATATAAACTATAGCGATCCTTTTTGTCTAGCACAAATATCAAACTTTAATAAATTAATAGCTATTTCCAATGAAACATCAACCCCAATCTTTGATATAGAACTTTCAAAGGCAACAGAAGGACAAAGAAGGACACTGGGATGGTTTAAAAAGCTTTACGAGGCTTTAGCAGAAAGGATTATTGAATTGACAAATGGAGAGTAAGTGTTATATACAATTTCAAGAAAATATTTCTGCTGCTGGGAACTTGGAACCATTATATACATATCTAAAGAAAAATGCCGAAAATGTAGATGCTTCATATTTATTACGATCTGAGTATGTTTTGATAGTTAGTGCATTGGATACATATGTGCATATGGTTCTTGAAGATAAAATAGTATGTTCCTTTTTTGATGTTAATCAAATAGCCTCTTCTTTAGAATTACCAATTTCTGAAATGAAAAAATTATGGGTAGATGATAAAATAAAGAAATACGATATATTAAGATATTGTGTAAAAGCCAGATTAATACAAAATTCATTTCAGTCTCCTAAAAGTTTAGAATATGCATATTCTCTAATTAACATTAGTAAGATATGGACCAAGATAAAAGATGGAATGAATATGGGATCCGAAGAAATCAAAAAAACATTGGGACTGATTGTTAACAGAAGAAATATGATCGCTCATGAATCGGATAGAAATAGGGTTACAGGTGAATTGCAAGAAATCAATTTACAAACGATAAAAGAATGTAAAGAATTTATTGTAAATCTAGTACGCCAATTAGAAACGCTGAATGTATGAAGAAAAGTAAGCGTTGGAAATATTCCAGAGTTGCCGAAGTATTTTGGTCAAAAAAGAAATATAGATTCTGCAAAGAGCGTGTGAAGAAATCTCGGGACTCCAAAGTTTAGTGGGGTTTCCCAAAGTTTTTTAGGGCCATTCCGTAGGGTCAGGCTAAAATTGAACAAAAGAGGTGTTATCAGGCAGGTCTTTCGACCTGCCTGATCTGTTGTGCAACGAAATGTAAATTTAATCTTCCATATCAAAGTAAGTAACGTAAACGTCAAACCACCCGCCTTAACTAAATGCCAATGCACCAGTCAAAAACAAACTTAAAATTTTCTTTTTTATAATAGTTCCTCCTAAAAAAATAGCGAATTAGTTAGCCCCCTAACCAATTCACTATTTTAATCATGCGTTTTTTATATTGCAATGACCAAGCAGACTTTTTTCTATCCGTTTAGACCGGCATTTGTCCGGCTTTCTGTTTTCTGCTCTATGTTTCATGCGTCAACAATACATTTATACCTTTCATACACGCTTATCCTCTCTTAGAATATAGTCCGAACATCTTCCTATTATGACGCAGTTTCCTTTTTCTGCCAGCTCTCTGATAACCTTTGACTCCGCATCAAAGATTTTATCATTGCTTTCGTTCCCAGACTCACCCCCAGTGCATTGATAAGCTTTTCATGAATAATAAAATTATCCCCTTAATATGTTCCAATGTCATTTCTCATACTATTAATAATTTTCCTCCGAATTATTTCAATGCAGTTATTTAGTGGATCATCAGCATCACCTGCTCTGCGACCAGATACAAATACATTATGAATAATCACTTCAAATTCCATAAGGCAATTTCGCACATCTTGTCCTGCATAGAGATCAAATACGGCTTTATCAGATTTGCAAAAAGATTTATATCTATCTCTGGCCATGTAATATTCATCTCGTATTTCAAATATACAATTTTTCGCATATTCTCTATTTGATATCTGCGTATCTATATCGTTCTTTTTCTCGTAACTAATATTCACATTATTTAATTGTTTTTTATAATCTTCAATTTGATAATCCAAGCTCTTTAAAACAGCATCAAACGATTCCATTGAATAGCCCGGAGCATATTTAACATACTGCAAAATATCATTTGGTGATGAATTTGGGTACTGATTAACTATATCAACCAATTTTTCATATATGTCATTTAATTTTTCCCTTTTTACATCACACTTTTTTTGTTGAATTTCCAGTTGCCACTTCTGTTTCTCAATCAGTGAGTTTATAAATAAAGTGACCATCGTTGTAATCAAAGTCACTCCCGAACCAATAAGAGCCGCTATCATTGTATCTGACATAACTATTCCTCCACCATACTTTTATTAATCGTTTTTCTTTAAACTATACTTCTTACTTTTTCTCTGCTTATCATTCTTATTTTTTATTGCGCAACTCAACATACGAAATATCTATCATATCTACACAACCTCCCCCATATCCATATTGTCCACTCAGCTATCTACGCGGATATATTCTTAAGCATAGATTTTTATAGTGATTTTCTCATTTTCCCACCCATGGCACTAAAACTACCATCTCCACATGGATTGATGGAGTAATTGATATGTACTTTCTAGAGTCTTCACTGTACTCAGGAGTGAAAAATGTTGCAAGTTATATTTGTTCCTTATTTTTTAAGGGATTATTTCTTGAAGCTTCATCCATTACAGATATCCTCAGCCTTGGTATTTCAGTTTTTAAGTCTTCAATGTATCCTTCTTTATCAATAAATGTACTTGGAAAGTAAATATACAATGAATTGAATGCATTTTCAGTTAATTTTACTACTACTTGTCTAATTGTTATTGGTACCATAGCATCATCATGATATTCCATTCCATTTTGAATGTGATCTATTTGATGGATACATACTTTTAATCTGATTTCTTTTTCATCAGACCACATTCTCATTTTTTGAGTACGTTTGCTGATACCTGATTTTTTCTTTATTATACCTGCAAGTTCTGGAATAAAAGTTATACCTTTAATTTCAGTTCCATTCAGATTCAATGAAATATCGCATTTTATACTCTGTTTTTCATTATCATCATATATAATCCCATAAAATCCATAATCATCAATATAATATGGGTAGCAGAATCTATTATGTATCAATTCATTCCTTTGAAAAGCCATTACATCACGCATATTAGGAAATATTCTAAATGTATCCCCCAAATCCCCCCACTTACCTTCTCCGCTATCCAAGAAATGAATATCCCTCGTAAACCACTCTTTTTTCATTGCAATAATAACTGAGTCTTCTGTTTTTCCATATTCTTCAGAATGTTCCGGCGTATCAACTATCTCCGAACTAAAACAACCAACATAAAAAGTATTTCTATACTCATTTACATCAATTGCATCAGCTTCCTCCTCATCATTAACATAAACAAGATTTTTCAAATAAAACTCCCTGTTTTTGAGAATACTCATCAACGCATGTCTATCTGTACAATGGTATAACCACTCTTGGTCTGCAATTTTTTTTGATTGTTCAAGGAATCCAGACAATTCTTCCGCATTCTTTATTTTTACTATTTTACCTTTTAGTTCATTCACTATATGCTGTATATATTTATTCATATCTTACGCCCCAATATATAACACAACAATTGTTAAAAATAGTTCTCCATTCTTAATGTCTGTTTAATGGCACCTGACACCTTATGATTGCCCTCAGCCGAAAATCGTAAGCGTAATCAAAAACCCAGTAATAAATACAGGTATGATGTCGATATTTCCACTGCTCTGAAGCTTGTCAGGAAATATTTCATACAAAACGAAGCACGCTCATGCATTGACATCATAAAGCTTATGGCCCGATATGTTCATGCCGTCAAAACAGAGTTCCGACAATTCAGCAGACCTCTCCATGGCATTGGGGCTGTCCATTTCGGATATCGATAACTCTTTTCAACTGAATACTTGCTGCAGGCAGATAATACACATCTGTCTTTTTGATATGCTCAAATGTTCATTTCAACCAGCTTATCCATCGTTTTTCTAGTAATATCATGTCAATATGCGCCGACCGAACATCTAGCTTAATGGCATTGCCATGTGCTCTCTGCACTGCATACGGATTTTCATCTTCAATAGCATTGCTATGAGTTTCCAGAATGCCTCTTTATTTTCTACATATATAGAGCTTACTAAATATATCACAAAAGAAAAATCTATTTTTTTCACCATTTTCAGATCTTAATATCCATAAAGTTTCCTACAAATCGTTCAATGTCTCTAACTGCTGTTTTTATACCGCGTTCATCATATATTACATATTCATTAACTATTCCATTTCTTTTAAGCTCACATAATAACCGGCGTATGCTGTATTCTATATTTTCATCTGGTTTTGACAAATTTACAACATCGTGGACAATTTTTTTAACTTCTAGCTGTGCTTGATTGTTTACATTGTTAAAACTAATAGCATTTGCCACACAACTATCTTTCGGAAGAATTGTTATCTTTTCTTTATCAAATAAAATATATTGATTATTTATAGTAGTATTAATTATTTTTTCATTTCCTGTCTTTTTTCCAACTAGTTCTTTTAGGAATTCGATCAATATACTTACAATTAAAGAATTCGCTAAATCCAAAATCAAAGATCCTTTAGAAAAACCATTTAATTTTAGGTTCATCTGATGTTTTCTATTGAATCTACGATTTGTAGTTTGTTTAAGTCTTAATGATGTTTGATCAGCACTTTTTCGATTAAGCCCCAATATTACCGATTCAGCATTCTTTTCTATTTTCCTCTGCCAACTTGGATGCTGTTGTGGCACATATGTATCTTCATATTCTTTTTTTTCAATTATATCTATTAGATCATAATTTTTAGTTTCTGCAATTTGGAGTTTTTCTTCCATACTATCATATATGATTTCTGTCATATTATTGATAACAGCCTGAAAATCAATCAAAATATAAGACAAATCATATACCGTGAGTAACTCCTTATTAAACCTCACAACCGACTCAATATCATATTCCCAAAATATTTGTTCAAATTTCATTATTTTCGCCTCATTGTTTTATTAGTTATATTAAAGTTTCATAATACTATTCGCCAAACTACAGATTTTCAGAAATTTGAAGCATTCTATATACTCCAATTGCAAAATTTATTTCATATAAATTTTTCTAACATTGATATGGTTGAAGCAAGACAGATTCCTCTATCGGTGCATTAATCCATATATTATAATAGATATATCCTTTGGATTCATTCTTACAACATTTTCCTAAAACCACTGCGTAATAATTACCTTTGTCAATTTTTAGCCCTTTGGGCTTTATACAAGATGTAATCAATTTTTTAGTACTGATATCTTTAAAATGAATATATGTTTGTTTAAGTTCTTCCCCTTTTCCATTCTTTTTATTAATTTCCTTCAAATCAATATACACTTTTCCATAAATAATCAATAATTGATCTTGTGGTATATTTTTCCCCCATGATTTAAAACTATAATGAGGAATAATATTTCTTTTAATTGTCCCACCACTTTGAATTCTTTCAATCAACAATGGGTTATTTGATCTTCTTTCATTGATTTTCGACATTGAACTTGATTCCATATCTTGCTTAAAAAGTTTTCGCATTATTCCTTCAAGAAGACTTTTTATTTTTTTCTTCTTTCTAAGTTCCTCAACATATTTTTCCATAAGCTTTTTAGAAGCTGTATCAAATCCATAGGTGCATCTATTTTCATTGACAAACCCATGTGGTTGATTTGGATAAGTTCTTAAGTATGCTGCTCCTTCTTTTTTTACCAATGAAAGGAGCGGTTTCATGCATTCTGGGCATTTTATTTTTCCTTTGTATAAGCAAATAAAATCAGCATCCGATAAATTTTCAATTTCTGACAGACTATGTTCATTTGTTTTGTCCACCGTATAATAAAAAGTATCAAATTTGAAATCACTCATGTATCTTCCTGTATGATAATTAGGAAGTTAATTATCACACGT
>ULMV01034044.1_pt1 | contig 11575 bp, 9 predicted proteins | sample 1951751 | NCBI WGS metagenome assembly ULMV01 (sample SAMEA4835560, study PRJEB28245) | human gut metagenome | biome: gut microbiome; material: fecal sample | place: Denmark | collected 2008 | reverse complement strand
AGCCTTATATTTTTAATTAGCAGCCACATCCACAGCCACACCCGCCGTTACGAGTGCCATAAGCACTCTCATAAGGCGAGCAGGTAATATATGCAGGAGAAGCAACAGGACGAAGCGTATTAATAAGAGTCTGCGTCTGAGCATTCTGAGAAAGCTGGGCCGTAAGCTGAGCATTCTGAGCCTGCAACGAAGAAATCTTTTCATTCGTAAGGAATCCAAGAATTGCATTCGTGCTTTCACGCTGGCCATCAATAATATCACGAGTACTATTGCAAATAGACTGCTGAATATTACAAGTATTAGTTGCCATATTATAGTTTACTGCATCAATTGCGCGCTGTGTCTGGCAACAGCAATTCTGAAGTTGGAAACCAATATTAGCAATTTCTCTCTGAGTAGCATTATCGCCTTGAAGAATGGTAGTATTTACACCACTAAATCCCTGGCAAAGAGTCTGCTGGATACCTGCCTGACCAAGTTTAATGTCGTTCAGTCCACCAATCATAGCATTACTAGCAAAGCCGCTTGCAACATCATTGGTCGTAGCCAATTTACCGAGTTCATATCCCACTTCCTGACCTCCTACTTGGCCTCTACCTTGGTTACCATAGCCGTTTCCGCCCCATCCAAATAAAGCAAAAAGGACAATGATCCAAATCCATTCTCCTCCCCAAGCATTAGCGTTGTTGCCATTATTCTGACCTACTGCCAAGCCTTCTGCGAATCCATCACCCATAGTGACATCTCCTTAAATTTATTTTATATCAATACTTAGCCGTACGCTCTAAGAATTAATATCAATGATTAGGTCCCAGCATTTGCATAAGCTGGCTTGGATTTATTCCTCTCTGCTGTAACATTTGCATGGCTATACTTTGAGGATTTCCTCCACTTTGAAGCAAAGAATTAATTTGCTGAGCTATCTGCGGATTTTGCTGGGACAGTTGATTTATGAACGCCTGCGGGTTTGTTTTGGCTTGCTGCACTTGATTCATTATTTGCTGCATTTGCGGGTTTACCGGCATCGGCATTCCGCTGGCCATCATACTGGGCATTTGTATTTACCTCCATAGATTTAATTTTATCTTCAAGTTGACTTATCCGTTTAGATAAATCTTCAAAAGATTCTTTAGGCACTTCTGCAACTTCAGGATTTTTATATACAGCCAAACTGTATACATTACAAGTTTTCTTACCCCAAGCATCAGTATTCACTTCATACATTATGTCTTTATTTTGGTCAAAGTAAACATAGCTGCTATTATTCTCAACTTGTCTACTCATCGCATCTTCTTGACTAATGCAGAGTCTCTTATTAGTAGTCGGAGGAATTACAGTATTTGGAACAGCTTGTGTTTGAACTGGCTGCATATTTTGATATGGATTAGTCGCATATTGCGGCTGTGTATATCCTGGAGCATAACCAGGTATATACCCATAATTGTTATAACCATAATTTGGATAAGCCATTTAATTTTTCCTCCAATTTAATTAAGGTTTTGCAAACCACATTTCAAAAAATATACAGCTATTTCGCATAGCATTCTTAAAAGTATCTTGAGCCCAACTCCCATAACCGAAAGAAGTAGTATAATAACGCCCCATACTTAAAAAATCTGCAGAATCATTCTTCACAATAGCTGTACCATATCCAAACATATCTAAACTAGAACTTTCAAGAACATCGCCCCACCAATAACCATCTAAAAAATTAGCTTGTGTCAAATTGCTAAATGTAGTTCCAAGCTTACCTCTAATATTAGATAAGTTGATAGTTCTATATTTGTAATCCTCGCTAGTTGTAGCGTATGTAATTTTTAGCATACCGCGTACTTTTGTAATATCATTATATCTATCATCATAAGCAGATACGGAATAATAAATGGTTCCAGAAAGCCCTGTAAATGTTCCGGTTACACTCTTAAAATTATTCAAACCAACTACGTTCCATAAAGCACTCAAACGCTGAACATATGTACTAGTCATTAAACCCGTAGTGCTTGAAGTTGCATTTGGTATTGTAGACGCTATTGTAATATTATTAGAGCTATCTGCTTGTAACTGAATACCGTTACCACTTTTTAATCTTGGACCAGTATTATATTTTCCACCATAGTATACTCTTAAATATGGATTAGTCGAAAATCCCGGAACTGTTGCAGTGGTAGTATCTGCAGCAAATATACTTGGAGCTATACTTGGTTCAATTGTAACTTTACCTGCTGAATCTGATTGTACAGTTAATCCACTACTATATAACTGAATGCTGCTCGAAACTGCTCCATCAAAAACAGTATTTATGTAAGGATTAGCGGTAGCACCATTTGATACTCCGGCATCATATGAACAAGCAACTAATTTCAAAGTAGGCTTATTTGTAAGATTCTGATAATTCAAATAATAGGTATCTGCTTTGCCATTTAACTTCAATGAATTATTAGCTAAATCAGCATTCGAAGCAATACCATATAATTTTCTACCAGCCACAAATCGTATCGAATACTGTTGTACCTGTTCACCATTAACTATATAATACGGTCTATTTTGTAATGCAAAACTCCCGGGAGCAGACCAACAATTTGCACAATAAACTCGCATTTTATTTACGATTAAATTGGAAGCATAAGATGTATTTACACCAGTTTGTGAAAAAGTAAATCTTAATTTTTTATAAAAGGTATTATTTCCTAAACCGGCCGTAACATTTACATTGATAACGTTCCAACCACTAAAACCACCAATGGGAGCTTCAACAATTTTTACAAAAGTATCCGGATTGGCAAAAGTAGAGCCGTCTATTTTTACTTTACAACCAGTAGCGCCATTTGTGTTAATCCAAAACAAAAATTTACGAATTTCGCCATAAAAGTTATTACTCGAACCGGGTCGTACATCAATAGTGAATCTGTGCCAGTTATTAACTGACTGGCTACCTACGACATTACTATTATTGACATTCGTACTAGAAGTAACTAAGTTATAGCCATATGCTGTATAAGTTGTCCAAGTATTTCCAGCATCAGATGAACGCTCGAATACAAAATTTTCATTGGGCATTTCAGCAAAACGATTAGCAGATAATTCATCAGAGAGCGCGGCATCTAAGGGTGAAACACTAGCAAAAACATTTGGTCCACCCCATTGAAGAAGTGTAGATTGCGTTCTTGGATATAAGTTATTCGATTGTGATTTAAGTTGTACCCATTTTTCTGTCATAATTTACGCCTCACATAATATTAAATTTTAAGATACTTCTTCATAAGTAATCATATAATTATTGATTTGAGTTAAAGAACCATTAATATTCGTAACAAGAGATTTTAAGATTTGTCCATTTAAGGCTTGTTTCAAAGCAGCATCTGGAACAGTTATAGCTAAACTCGTAGAACTAGGAGCAATAAATGTTGCAGCTATAGTATCGGTCGCAAGTTTACCATCTGGGCTGGTGTAAGGCACCGCACCACCAGGAATAGTTGTAGATAATCCGCTATACAATTTATATTCAGTTTGAGTAGCTCCCTTGTGTACATATGCATACTCACCAGAAGTAACTTTCTTATCCAATTTACTACTTTGCAAAACACCAATTGGACCATCAATAGCATCAGAAACTACTTTAGACGTCGGTATATGATCATTAGTCCCAGATAAATTTTCATTATCTATCATATATCCTTCACGTGCCAGTATATGACCAGAGTCGTCTGTCTCGCTAACCAATATATGAGGAGTAGTGACTGCCCAAGAAGTATTGATATCACTTGTCTTAGCATACACTACTTTGGTAGAATCCCAGATACTTCCGGAAAGTTTATTGTCGACATAAGTTTTTATAACATTTGATGTAGGTACTATAGTAGCACTACTAGAAAGAGGTAAGCTCGGCGATACAGTATAAATAGATACGACAATTTGTCTTGAACCTGTGATAGCTGGAGCAGTAACTATACCTGCTGAAGTTGTTGCCGCATTAGCCATTATAACATAATTAGTAAGATCAATAGTACCACCAAGAGGATCCCAAATAGTACCGTTCCATGCCCAGTTAGTGCCTGCATGTGCATTACCATATGCAGCTACAACGTTCCAAACATCACCTACTTGGTTTCCAGTTTTAGGAAGGTCTGCATAAGTATCTTTAGAACCTTTATACTTCAATGCAGAAGAAAGCTTTGTGTTAATCTGTGTATCGGTATAAGATTTTGCAGAAGATAACGTAGATGCCGCAGATGAATTCAATGCTGCTTCTGTAGTAAGTGTACCGGCTAAGTCTGGCAATTTTACAAAATATTCTTCACTGGATGGACCTGTTTTAATAAAGAAACCTTGTTCTGCAAGTTTCATATAAATGGAGTTATCTGTAGCATGCACAAAAATTTTTTCTGCTCCAAATTTATTCAAACCAGTCCAATCATTACCTGCACCAAGACGGCCATAAGTAGTATTAGCGTATAATAAATTCACGGCAGCTTGCGGTGTATCGGAAGACGGATTTTCTACCAGTAGCATACCGCCAGCAGTACGTACTGGAATAGTACTGCCTTTTAATGATTCGGAATAAGTAATGGTAGCTTGCTGCAGTAATCCGCCAGTAACTTTAGTACCATATACAATATTTTCATTATTACTCTGTTCTACTAATTTTACTACTGTTTCAGTTCCATCTGCAGTTACAGATTTAACTATATCTTCTAATTTTACTCTCGGATAAAGCCTAACTGCTTTATCCATTAACCTTACTGATTTTGTTACTACATCAGCCATTTTTTTGTTCCTCTAAAATTTCGTATTGGATACCAGTATGCTCAATTATCATATTATCAGTATAATTTTTTGCATCCTCTAAAACTTGAATTGCAACGTTATCTACATAACCTTTATTTGCAGCGTGCCTATATTGAGTAGGGTTTGCTGTAAATATTTGTCCTTGTGCATTTCGTCTTACCAACGTATCAGGTTCTTCAACTACCTCAACTCTAATAAGCAACTGATCTTCGCCTTCTACTGCATATACTGCACTTCTACCATCTGTTGTACGTTTATTTAATTTTTTATCTATTTCAACTTTTAACTCAGCTGATAAATTTGTTATAGTTTGATTTATTAAATCAGTTATACCAACTAATTGGTTTATAGCACCTACAACAGTTTTATCTGCTAAATTTATTCTTGGATCATAACTATCTTGTTTTTTATGAGAGCAACAATCCACATCAAGAAATACTGTTGCATCCAATTTAACAAGAGCGGATATAGTAACTTCTTCTGAACTGGCTAATCCTACTAAGGCTTCCTCTTGAATCATTTGATCTAATAATATGGTTGTCAAAGAATTAAGCATTATTTGTATCCTCTATAACAAGTTTATGAGGCTGGATTAGCTCTTTTTTCCACGATACGCTACTATAAGGAAACCCTTTGAATGAACTTTGAAACACTTGAGGACCTTTTGTAATGCCTTCATAAGCAATAACATCATAAATATAAGTTTTTGCTTCAAGCATTTCAGTATCTTTAAAATTCAAAACTACAACTACATTGAATACATATGGTATAACTTTATACCCATTCGCCAATAGAATTACTTGCTGATAAATATCTTTACCATAAGAATCTAAACTATGATATACTCTATAAATACCACGATTAACATCTGTAATTACTTGAGAATCTGATACAGAGGTTGAATTAGTTTCCATTATTTTATCTGTTGTAAACTTATTATAACCACCAGCAGCATAATCACTATCGCCACCATACATGGGCGGAGCTTTTAGATTCAAATATTTCTCAAGTACAATTGAATCATAACTACCAGATCTAACAGTAAATGCAATAGTTGGAAATTCTGTAGCTTTTTGTAAATCTTTACCAATTGTACCAGATTTATATGCATTCAATATTAATGGTTTAGATAGCATATCATCCTGCTTATACCGTAATTCTATACCATACAACCAGCAAAGTAACGGTACACTTGTATCATTTGGATTAATCGAAATATCTATAGAAGTGATTAATTTACCGCTACTTGCTAAACCAGTAATATCAAAGCTTAATACCGTTTCTCCGGGATTTATAGCTGCTTTTCGAGCACCCGATAAACCGTGTATTGTAACATATAACGCACATGCAACGCTTGAACAGAATCGCATATATATTTTATCAATATTATATTGAGATATGCCATTCCTAAAATCAATTGTGACATTTTTTCCTAATCTATATGCAGGTTCTGATTTACTTGATTCATACTCCACTTTTGCATAATCACCATCAGTATATACATCAGCATAAGAGGCAAGATTACTATTAGTTTGATTAGCCGGAAGTATATATGGAGTACCTTCTTTTGTCCAAAATTCAAACTTCAAAGTTGAAGTCTCACCTCTAGCGAAATAAATATCATTGTTCTTCACTCTGAGCATTGTTTACCTCCAATTCAGTACGTGCAGCAGGTGGAACAGGATTAGCGGGTTCAGGTTTCTCGTTAGCATTCTGGCCAGTCTTAGCTTTACCAGCAGTTATCTGACTTGCCTGAGACGGTGCATTTGGAGTCTGCCCTTGCCTTTGATCAGATTGCTCTGCCGCCATCATCTGAGCAACTCTATCCAAAATATCTGGATGATTGAACAAAAATGCTTTAACCGCAGGATCTAGATCTTGCTCACGTTCTGTAATATTCTGATTTATTGCAGCAGCAAACGGGAATTGCAATTGCTTCATAATAGACCAGTATAATTTCAAAACGTTCGGATCTGCTGGATTGCCAATAGAACCAGACATGAACTGAGCAGTCAGAGTTTCCCACATCTCTTGCTTATTTCCAAACAGCGATGCATTGTCAGCTTCGATAACGAAGTTATCATCCCAATACAGTTGATTAGTTTCTTTATTCTTTTTCAAAAATAAATACCTATTGAACTGCATCTGCAAGATATCACCTTCATCTGAAAATTTAACATAGTGCTGAGTTTTATCTGCATATGCAAGCAAAAACTTAAACTGTTTTCTATAAATCTCAGAGTAGGCTTGAACCTTCATACGCTGTTTACTCTCAAGCCTACCGGCAGATTGCGCCGCTGCAAGTTGCTTTGCTTTACCTGACGTTGCTGTTGTATCCTTTTTACCTTGATAACTCTCAGTTATACCAAGAGTTGCTCTACCGTACTGATACATTCTTGTTGCAAATATATCATCTTGCTGCATATTTGCTTGTATTGTTTGCACAGAAAATGCTTGAATCATCCGAGGATCTTGTATTGGTACCAATTTCAAAGTACTGTCATCAGAAGGAATTTTAGTACCTTGAGGATAGGTTACAAACGACCCAGCTTTCAAGATATTTTCTTGTTCTTTTGTCGTAATCCTATTAAGGGTATCTTGATTCTGAGCAATCATATCAATGTCTGATATACCATATATAGAATCATCTGCAGATATGCTTACACGCATTACAACTGGTAGCTCACGTATGTGATACGAAGGAAGCCTATCGCCTTTTGACACGATTTTCTCAAGACCAGCATATGGATTATCGGGTTCACCCTTAGCTCGAGCTTCCGCCCTCAACCGAGCGTTCTCTTCCATATTGCCTTCATATATATCCTGAGTAGCAATTTCCTCATCCATTATTGCCCATTCAAAGGCGTCGCTATTACATGTCGGACACGGCTGATCGAGATTGACAATTACCTCTCCACACTCGTTACATCTGACAACGCGGCGAAGTTCAAAGTAATTATCTTGAGAAATCAAAGCCATACTATTTTCGGAAAATATCGTTCTTGCCAAGTCGCCATCTTCGTTCAAATAGTAGCAAGTAATTATAGTACAAACATCCACACCATCGCCGTCTGGCGGTATATCTACTCCATACAGTCGTTTGATGGAGGCACAAGTAGCAATATTCTTTAAGAAAACATACTCGGCATCCTTGAAATCAGTTATACCAGGTTGCACGTATACACTACCGGCAGGATAATAAGTAAGCTTGAGTCCACCAAAACCTGAATTACTTGCTTTCGACTGGTCCCATTCTATCAAATACCAACCATAACCATTTTTCAAGACACCACGCTCTGCTTTATCGTTGATAGCAATGCCGTCTTGCATTTTCATAGCCTGGCTTAAATAGTAAGTAGCTTGCAGTGCTCGTTGAGCATCCTCAGCCATCAACGGAGTTACTATGGGTTCGGGTACAGTATTACTGATCTGAGATTCAATGAGTTCAAAAGTAATATTCTGATGGCACTCTGCCTGAACCTCGACACCAGTCTTTTTATTCTTAATCTTACCCTCACCCTTATAAAGTGACTGTCTGCGCGGTATCTTAACAATCTCGATATCGGCAGAACTTTTACTCATAGTATATTTAGTTACAATTTCATCAAATGTCATATTCCACCTCAAGAAGCCTCTATACCCATTAGATCAAAACCTTCTGAATTTCCTATATCAAACGGCGGATTACCCCAAGCTTGCCGCATTGCTATTTTATCCTGCTCACTACCCGATAAATAATCCTCAACCATGTCCTCTGTCCAGTTCCTACTTTTAGCAATAACTTCTTTAGGTACCGACTCAGCTGCTAATATCATAGTCATCCGGTTGAGTGCTTGCGAAGTTGCGTCGACGTCATCATCATGTGCACCTTTGGGGAAGGCTTTCAATGATGCTTCATACTCATTATAATAGTCTGCCGTCTTATCAAAATAAACTTTGCCACTGTGGAATAGCCAAGTAACTGCCATCGCTCTGGAATATTTACCACCTTCAGGCTTAACAGGTATGACACCTTTGACTTGTGCCACGTTCAGCATATCTATGGCAGCAACACCATTTGCAGCTTCCTCAATGTAGTGGTAATTTAATCTGAATCTGCTACCCAGTGCGTTTATCCTCTCAAGCAACTGAGGAAATGAGTAGTGACCTTTCTCTGCATGTAACAAAAAATAGTCATCTTCCAATTTAGCCCATACCTGTAAGGCGTTGAAGTCATTATCTTCTTCATGTTTGAGCGCTGCGTCAATGCTCAATGCTATGACCGGCCACACTGTAGTCTTGCCATCCGGATGCAAAAGTCCTTTGTCGGTTATCTTACCCCATTCACAGGATCTGAACATCTTATCAGTAAATAAGTTGCCTGACCCAATTGTCGGGTTACCTTGATAGTTGTTCTCCCAAGTTAGCAAATTGCCTTTGCGTATGTACGCTTTCTTGAATGCCTGTACCCACGTTCTACCTTTGCCTATCTCGGGGCATGGACCGTCACCTAACTCGCGGCCAAGTGGATCGTTCGTAGCGTCAACACACTCACACGGTATATTCAATATCTCAATAGCCGCCGGATCCTCAACACCTTTGATAACCTCAAAGATATCTCTCATATTCCATCTGGTTTGCATCAAGATTACTTTTCCACCAACCTTGACACGCGACCGCACAACGGACAACCAATTGTCTTCAAGAGTAGTATTGAATGTATCAGAATTTGCCTCAGTACTGTCATGGCAAGTGTCGTCAATTATAACCACATCAGCGGGGTTACCGTTGACAGTAGACATTGTAGCAGAAAGACAAGTGCTTTTGATGTTTTTCTTCTCATCAAAGATTACCTCAAATTCCTCGTTGGTCCACTTATTACCGATCTTGGCACCTGGCCACATGTCAATGTTCCACTCAATCTTACGCTTGTTCTCAGCCGAGGCCTTCATAGCAAAGTTGCTTGAATACGATATGACAATGCAATTGCTTCCAGGATGCTTGAACATATACCAGCTTGGTATGGACTGTGCGCCCCAAGTAGTCTTACCAGTCTGAAACGGCAGTGAGATAAGCAAAAACTCAGTACCGTCTATCCTTCCAGGTCTTTCTAAGAAGTCCTGTATTCTGGTACTGAGCACCTCATGCAAGTGTGTCGGTCTAAGGTCGGGTCTGCACTTCAAGACATACTTATAATAGGAGTTAATAGTATTTCTGCGCGCCTTGTCGGCCTTGACTGCCTCATACTGCGCCTTAGTTAACTGAATCTTAGGAGTATCAATGATGCTTTCTTGAGAATCATCCCTTATGCCGGGAGGTAATATGTTACTCTTCATCCAGCACCTCAGCATTATCCAAGAGATAATCTAACTGCTCGTCTGTCAGCTGAGCAATATTGTTGTCATTCTTGATCTCTTTCTTGTCCACTGGTTTACCGCCGCCAGTATCACGAACAAATGACGCGGACTGCGTATTTGCATTCTCAATGCCATTAGCAAAGTGCGATACCATCATCCAATCCTCGAGCGAGAGCTCATCTATATCAAGCTGGTCGACTATTACTGGAAATAGATTCGACTGCTCTAAGAATGTTTCAGGTCCACCTTTCAAATGTTTTATAACATCTACTGGTATACTTATGCCGCCAATCAGTTTAGCTGAGAGTTCCCAGTTGTTAGCAAAGATGCTCCTTTGAGTATTTTTCTTGATAGCTCTCTGCGTTGTTTGTGTAACTTCATTGTAATTCATGGTGAACCTCCTTTGAGCCGTTAGGCCCTGGGTAGTAAGCAAAGTATTTATTTTAGTCAAGCTGCGAGAGCTTGTTGAAATGTAAATAAGGAGCGGTCGGTTGTATGCAAAATAAACTATTCAAACTCTGCTCGGGACGAAAGCAAAGATACAAATCGGAAGATTTAATAATCACGACCGCTCATAATATATAATGCGCCCTCTCGAGCGTTTTTGCGCTTTGTTTTACAAAAATTTTATTTGAGCAAAGATACTTTCGAGAGACCCGGGCTATAGGCGTTTTATTTACTTTAATTGGTGGATGTGAGTAAGCGAAGATGTAGGATGTGGTATGGAAATAAAATATAATTGTGGCGGTGCAACGGTGCTGTATATAATGAAGTATTTGTGTGGTAGTGCAAACAATGCGGCGATGCTCACCCAGTCATCCATATATAAGCATAAAGGGAACGTTCACGAGGCGGGGCCAACTATTTTTATTTATTTAATTATAAAAATTGATAAATAATAAATATATAAAATATATTTATTAAAGTTAATTTTTATAAATAATTTAATATTTTTGAAATTAATATAATAAAATTTCGTCAGCTGTCGCTGAATAATATTAAATTATGTTGACAACTTAATAATGCGATGTCGTCAAGTAGTCAAGTAGCAATATGCGACGAAAACGATGCCACCGACTAATCCAACGCGAGGTGTTATATGTATCAAGTTAAAATTATCGATGGAACTCATTGCAAAATCATCAACAACGAAACCGGCAAAGAATACGAAGCCACCGGCAGCTGGCATGCACGCACACTCAACGGTGTCTACAAATACCATGAGTACTATGTGTTCACGAACAAGCTGAATACGGCGAAATATCCTGAACTGGAAGAATTGAAGACGAAAGCACCGAGAACGCTCGAGCATAAATGGAAGGTCGAGCCGAAAGAAGGTGCCGGCAACGAGTGGTGGACGAGAGTTGCGGACTGGAAGAAAATTCACGGAGGCAGATTAAACGAAGTTTGCGAAGAACTTACGAAGTCTAACAGCCGGAGCAAAATTGACCTGA
>ULMV01000170.1_pt1 | contig 11638 bp, 8 predicted proteins | sample 1951751 | NCBI WGS metagenome assembly ULMV01 (sample SAMEA4835560, study PRJEB28245) | human gut metagenome | biome: gut microbiome; material: fecal sample | place: Denmark | collected 2008 | reverse complement strand
AACAGAAGATACCACAACAGAAGATACCACAACGGAAGACACGACAACAGAATCAACAACAGGAACAACAACAGAGGATACCTCAACAGAAACTACGACGGGTACAACTACAGAGTCGACCACGGAACGTACTACATGGAGTACAACAGGAACAACAAACACCATGACAACAACACGTAACACGCCTCCGGGCAGACATCCAGATACAGGTGATCGGCTGCCTGTAAAAGAAACGGCAGTTGTGGTTATTCTGGCTCTTATGGGAAGTGCAGGGATATTAATATATAAAAAAATAAGAAAGTAGACATATTCTATTGAAATAGGACATAGAGCTGGGCTACAGCTTGGTCGTGTTCAGGAGATAGTCAGGCTAGGGAGACATTAGTAAAATACAGTTAGTACTGTATATAATTTAAATAGAGTTACAGCACCGCCATGTATGCAGCGTTTTACATGGCGGTGTTTTGCGTAATACAGGTAAAAATGCCCATAGTCTTGCATAATATCCCAGGATGTGATATATTTTAGAGGAATTTTGTGGTACAAAATACCATGGCGGGAGAATGTGTTTACATTATTTGACACAGAATAATAAGAAGGCACATTCTTTATTTTTGCTCATTAAAGATAGGAGAACAAGAACATGACGATAACTGATGAAACAATTGATTATGTTGGAATCCTTGCAAAGCTTGAGCTCTCCCCGGAGGAGAAGGAGCAGGCAAAGAAGGATATGTCAGACATGCTTGATTATGTCAGCAAACTGAATGAACTTAATACAGACGGTGTGGAGGCTATGAGCCATACATTCCCATACAACAATGTGTTCCGTGAGGATGTTGTTGTAAATGGAGACGACAGAGAGAACATGCTGAAGAATGCGCCAGAGCAGAAGGATGGCTGCTACAAGGTGCCAAAGACATTTGACTAGGAGGTAGGCTGAAGTGAATTTAATGGGTATGACGGCTGTAGAGCTGGGAAAAGCTATTAAAGATGGACAGGTGAGCGTAGTTGAAGCGACACAGGCCTGTCTTGACAGCATCGAGGCGTGCGAGAAAGATTATAATAGTTTTGTCACGGTTGATCGTGAAGGAGCACTTGCCCAGGCGGAGGAAGTGCAGAAGAAGATAGATGCGGGAGAGCTCAATGGTCCTCTTGCAGGAGTTCCGATAGCAATAAAGGACAATATGTGCCAGGAGGGTGTGCAGACAAGCTGTTCATCCAAGATTCTGTCAAATTTTGTTCCGACATATACAGCTGAGGCCGTTGTGAAGCTCAAGGAAGCAGGAGCGGTTATAGTAGGACATACCAACATGGATGAGTTTGCCATGGGAAGTACAACCGAGACATCATATTTTGGTGAGACAAGAAATCCATGGGATACAAATAGAGTTCCAGGTGGTTCATCAGGTGGATCAGCGGCAGCAGTTGCCGGTGAGGAGGTGCCATGTGCCCTCGGTTCAGATACCGGTGGATCTATCAGACAGCCGGCTTCATTCTGCGGTGTTACCGGAATCAAGCCAACCTATGGAAGAGTGTCAAGATACGGACTTATAGCATACGGTTCATCACTTGACCAGATCGGACCACTTGCGAAGAATGTAGAGGACTGTGCGACGATCCTTGAGATCATATCACAGTATGACAAGAAGGATTCAACATCAGTTAACAGAGATGACAATGATTTTACAAGCGCACTTGTGGATGATGTGAAAGGCCTTAAGATCGGTCTTCCAAGAGACTATTTCACAGAGGGACTTGAGCCTGAGATAAAGGAAGCCGTGTATGGAGTAGCTGAGGCTTTGAAGGCAAAGGGAGCTATTGTTGAGGAGTTTGATCTTGGAATGGTTGAGTATGCTATTCCTGCTTACTATATCATTGCATCGGCGGAGGCAAGTTCTAACCTTGAGAGATTCGACGGTGTAAAATATGGTTACAGAACACCAGAGTACACAGATCTTCACAACATGTACAAGAAGAGCCGTTCAGAAGGATTTGGCCCTGAGGTCAAGAGAAGAATCATGCTCGGTTCATTTGTGCTGAGTTCAGGCTATTACGATGCATATTATGTAAAGGCCCTCAAGGCAAAGGCGCTCATCAAACAGGCGTATGACAAGGCGTTTGAGAAGTATGATATCATTCTCGGACCTGTTGCACCTACAACAGCACTGAAGATGGGAGAGTCACTCTCAGATCCTATCAAGATGTATCTGGGAGATGTGTACACAGTCCCTGTAAATCTTGCAGGACTTCCGGGAATATCACTTCCATGTGGAACTGATAAGGATGGAATGCCTATAGGTGTGCAGATGGTTGGAGATGCATTTGACGAAAAGACCATTATTAGGGCAGCGTATGCATTTGAGCAGACTAGAGAGTACAAGAGACCTGCACAGGTTTCAGAAAGGGGGCTGTAAGAGATGGCAAAGACATATGAGACAGTCATCGGACTTGAGGTCCATGTAGAGCTTGCGACCAAGACAAAGATATTCTGCGGCTGCAGCACAGCATTTGGAGGAGCTCCTAATACACATACATGTCCTGTATGTACAGGAATGCCGGGCTCACTTCCGGTACTTAACAAAGAGGTTGTAAATAAAGCGATTGCGGTCGGTCTTGCAACAAACTGTACGATCACACAGAACTGTAAGTTTGACAGAAAGAACTATTTCTATCCTGACAACCCACAGAACTACCAGATATCACAGCTCTACTATCCAATATGCAGGGACGGTAAGGTTGAGATAGAGGTTGACGGAGTTAAGAAATATGTGAGGATCCATGAGATACATATGGAGGAGGATGCAGGTAAGCTTGTCCATGATCCATATACAGACAGCTCACTTGTGGATTTCAACCGTTCAGGTGTGCCTCTTATAGAGATAGTATCTGAGCCTGACATGAGATCTGCGGAGGATGTAATAGCATATCTTGAAAAGCTCAGAGAGACGATACAGTATCTCGGAGCTTCAGACTGTAAGCTGAATGAGGGATCCATGCGTGCTGATGTCAATCTTTCGATCAGAGAGGTTGGCTCAGAGGAGTTTGGCACACGTACAGAGACCAAGAACCTGAACTCATTCAAGGCCATTGCCAGAGCCATAGAGAATGAGAGAGAGAGACAGATCGATCTCATCGAGTCTGGTGAAAATGTTGTCCAGGAGACAAGAAGATGGGATGATACTAAGGAGTATTCATATCCTATGAGATCCAAGGAGGATGCACAGGATTACAGATATTTCCCTGATCCTGACCTTGTACCTATCCACATCAGCGATGAGTGGCTCCAGCAGGTAAGGGATGCACAGCCTGAGTTCAGAGACGAGAAGAAGATAAGATACAAAGAGGAATATGCGATTCCTGACTATGATATAGACATCATCACGGCCTCCAAGAAGCTGGCAGATCTGTTTGAGGACGCGATTGCACTGGGAGCACCTGCAAAGAAGGTTTCCAACTGGATCATGGGAGAGACCATGAGACTGATGAAGGAGAACAGTGTTGATGCGGAAGACCTGAAGTTTTCAGCGGAGAATCTTGCGAAGCTCATCAAACTTGTTGATGACAGGGTTATCAATGGCGGTGTTGCAAAGGAAGTGTTCGAAAAGATATTTGCAGATAATATAGATCCTGAGAAGTATGTCAAGGATAACGGACTTGCAACTGTTCAGGATGACAATGCACTTAAGGAGGCATGTCAGGTAGCCATAGATAACAATCCAAAGGCTGTTGATGATTACAGAGGCGGCAAGGAGAAGGCTCTCGGAGCACTTGTCGGACAGGTTATGAAAGCTATGAAGGGTAAAGCAGATCCTGGATCTGTCAACAAGATGCTTAGGGAGATGCTATAAATATGGAAGAAAACAGAAGAGTTAGAAAGAGGGACAGATACAAACGTCTCATAACAGTGGGTGAGGCCTGTGTACTCATCGCTGTGGAGCTGGTGCTGTTTGGACTCATGTGGTACCGGGACTATGAGGTAACGCTTACGCTTCCGTTCTGGAGAAGAGGAAACTGGGCAGTTATCGGAATGTATGGAATAATCATCATACTTTTCACCAAGCTTTATGGTGGTTACAGAGTCGGATTCTTCAGACTGCTTGATATAGTTTACTCACAGCTGCTGGCTCTCGTGTGTGCCAATGTAGTTGGTTACCTGCAGCTCTGTATAATCTGTCGTGACTATGTAAATCCGGTACCATTGTTAAAGGTAACCGGGCTTGAAACGATAGTGATATTGATTTGGATATTTGCGTGTAGATTTTTGTATGCGAAGATGTATCCGCCAAGGCATCTGCTGCTGGTATATGGATATAAGACTCCGATAGAGTTCATAGACAAGATCAATGCCCGTAAGGACAAGTATGTAATAGAAGACAGAATACATGTCAGCGAGGGCGAGCAGGCGATCAAGGAGAAGATACTCCAGTACGATGGAGTAATCATTTGCGAGACAAAGGCTTATATAAGAAATGAGCTTGTGAAGTATTGTTTTGAACACTCCATCAGATCGTATGTTGTGCCAAAGCTTTCCGACATAATCATATTAGGAGCTGAGCCTATTCATTTGTTCGATACGCCTATCCTCTTATCACGAAATCAGGGACTTACCGGTGACGATATGATCATTAAGAGGATCATGGATGTTATATGTGGATTTATACTGCTTGTCATAGCTTCACCATTTATGCTCATATCAGCACTTGCGATATGGCTGTATGACAGAGGACCGATATTCTACAAGCAGGACAGATTGACACTGAATGGCAAGGTGTTCAAGATCATCAAGTTCAGAAGTATGAAGATGGACTCCGAGGCAGGTGGAGCACAGCTTGCAAAGAAGGATGATGACAGAATAACCCCTGTGGGAAAATGGCTCAGAAAGCTGCATCTTGATGAACTGCCACAGCTTTTCAACGTACTCAAGGGTGATATGTCACTTGTCGGACCGAGACCTGAGAGACCGGAGATCGCCGAGCTTTATAAAAAGACATTCCCTGAGTTTGACTACAGACTCAAGATGAAGGCCGGACTTACGGGATATGCACAGGTTTACGGCAAATACAACACAACCCCTAGAGATAAGGTTAAGCTGGATCTTACCTATTATGAGCAGTATTCAATATGGCTTGATCTCAAGCTGATGCTCCTGACGGTAAAGATCATGTTCCAGAAGGAGACATCAGAGGGAATCGCATCAAATATGACCACGGCACTCAGGGATGGCGAGAAGGTACAGATACCTTCACCTGTAAATGTGAAGCCGGAAGGGCTTGATGAGTCTGAGGATGCATTCTATGACCTCGGAAAGACTGTGCAGAAAACAGATAAATAATAAGCGATATATATCGATGTAGGTGTGTGTGATGACTGGAGAAAAAGTATCGGTGATAATTCCGGCGTATAACAGCAGCAGAACCATTTATTCTGCGGTGGATTCAGTTATGAAGCAGGGGATTCCTGTGGAGGTCATAATAGTTGATGACTGTTCGACGGATGATCTGACAGGAGCACTTGATGGATACGCGGAAGATGACCGTGTGAATATCATCAGAAATGAAAAAAATATGGGAGTTGCAGCTTCGCGTAACCGCGGGGTTGCGGCTGCAACTTGCAGATACGTTGCATTTATAGATTCGGATGATCAGTGGCAGCCTGATAAACTGGCTAAACAGTTGAAGCTTATGGAGCAGACAGGTGCGGTTCTGTGTTCTACGGCCAGGGAGCTTGTGAACGAAGACGGATCCAGAACGGGAAAAGTGATCGGAGTTCCTGAAAAGGTCACCTATAAGATGCTGCTCAGAGGAAATGTGATCAATTGTTCATCGGTTGTGATGGACAGACAGGTTGCACTCAGATATCCGATGGGCAACGACGATATCCATGAGGATTATATTTGCTGGTTGCAGATACTGAAGGAATACGGAAGCTCGGTTGCGATAAATGAGCCGTTGCTATTATACAGGCAGATGAGAAACAGTAAGTCTGGTTCAAAACTGTCGTCTGCAAAAAAGACATTTGCCGTATACAGAAAAGTTGGATATGGAGTTATAAGAAGCTGCTTTTACTTCATGTGTTATGCGGTAAATGGTGTTGTAAAATATCTGTTCTGATAGGAATAAATTATATGGCGGAGAAAAGAAATGACGGATGGCAATAAGAAGAGAGGCCCGGGAAGGCCGACGGAAAAGAGAAAAGATACGATCCTGAGACTTAGGATAGATACAGATACTCATCGGAAGCTCAGTGAATGTGCGGCGGTGCGACAGGTATCTATGTCAGAGCTTGTCAGGGAAGCGATAGATGAGATATTCCGAAGAGAAAAAGAAAAACAGCAGAAGAATGAGGCAGAATAAAAATAACAGGTCGATGGCATATACCATCGACCTGTTATTTTGTTATATATTCATGGATTAAAGTGTGTAGCCGTTCTTTTTGAGGAGCTCTCTGGCTGAGTCTATAGAATCATTTCCTGTAGCATTCTTTATAGGAGCAAATTCCTTCTCTCTGTCGACCTCAAATGGAAGACATGTTCCCATATAAGCGATCATATCGAGAGCCAGTGTCTCAAATTTGTAGCCGTTTGGCTCTGATGGCTTGACGATCTCTCCATCCTCACCGACATAAGGGATAGCCTTCTTGACGATGTGGAGAGGCATACTTTCATTCATGATCTTCATCAGTCTGTCAACCGGGAAGATATAGTTTAATGTAACTCCATAGTTGTAAGCGTAATCGCCGTTGGCATCGCGCTCATCACGCATGGCATCTGTGAGTTCATAATACTCGACGATATATGGCTTTCCGTGGTTAGTACACAGGACGCCAACCTTCTCGTCAGGGTATGCTTTTTTGACAACCTTTCCGCCGGAGAGGAAGCCCTCTGTGAGAACTGCTCCGAGGAATACTGGGTCTGCAATTCTCTGAAGTACATTGTCAACTGAGAATACATTTATATACTTGATTCCGTATTTCGTGAGCTTGTCGAGGTGGCCGGCCTTGCAGAGGGATGAGAACCATCCACCGTTGCCGTTAGGAGACATGGCAACCTTTCCCTTCTCCTCGAGATATATCTTGCCGTTGAAGTCCACTGAAGGAACCATTTCCTGTTTAAAGAAATGAACATATTCAGGATTGTAACCGAAGTAGTCATGCTCTTTGAAGAATGATGTTGTGTCATCGTGGTTCTTCTCATTGGTCATGATGAAGAAATGGATCCAGGTATCTGCCATCTTCACAATATCGAGGGTGTGCTCGATGAGAAGCTGGAATATAAACATATCCTTGGTGACACCGACGTTGAAGGTTCCCTTAGGACCGGAGAATCCAAGACGGGTGCCCTGACCACCTGCCAGGAGGACCAGTGCCAGATCGCCAGCTTTGATGGCTTCAAGGCCTGCGTTCTTGTATATATCATATTTTTCTGCAATGCTGTCCATCTGGAGAGCTGCAACGGGAGCGATATCAGAATCACTTCCTGATGAATTGTGTCCGATCATATCGATAAGTGAGAAATCAATTTCACTGATCTGGTTCAGGAGTGCTGCCTGTTCAGCCTCGCTGAGAGTATCATAATACTTTAATAAGTGTAGCTGTCCTTTTTCTTCGAGAAGCTTGTAAGCGTTTTCGTAATTCATAAAAATCTCCTTAATAAATGTGTAGTTTGTATTTATTTTCTCTATCCGTGTATAATCCCTAAATTAATGATATTTCTTCTTGATCTCAATAGTGTCTGTGAATACCTTCCAAATGTCCTTGATCTTGATCCTTCTTCCATCTGCTGCATCGTCCCTGCTGTAATTCAGGACGATAGGAGCTTCGGATATCGAATATCCCTGTCTGTGTGCAGCCACAAGGATTTCAATATCAAACGCATAGCCCGATATGGAAAGGTTCTCGGCAATCGGCTTTATGACTTCTGCTTTGAAAAGCTTTATACCGGTCTGGGTGTCATGGATACCAAGATGAAACAGCATTTTGAGCATAATATAATAGCTGTAGCTCATGACTCTTCTAATAGGAGGATAATCAAGCTTGGATTCAGGGTGAAGCTTTGATCCTATGACTATGTCAGAACCGGTGTCCCTCATCTGCTTCATAAATGGCTTGAGAAGAGATGGACTCAGTTCAAGGTCTGAATCAAGGAATGCTATATATTTGCCGGAAGCTTTGGCAATTCCGGTTGTGATAGCATGTCCCTTTCCCTGATTGACATCATATCCTGTATCTACAATATGAGAATCCATTTCGGCTGCCTCGGCAATAAGTTTGCCTGTGGAGTCCTTGCTGCCGTCATTCACAGCGATTATCTCATAATGATGAAGAAAACGGCTGAGTATTCGGCTAGTCTCAAGAAGATTATCTTTGATGTGCTGTTCTTCATTGTAGGCGGGCATAACCACCGACAAAGTAATATTGTTAGTATCCATTTCCTGCTCCTTAAAAAATAAGCATTGATATTTAGACATTATTAATACGAGTATACTTTTTTATACATCATGTGTCAAATAAAATAGTGTTAATATGAAGGTGTTTATACTAATTAAGATATAATACATGTTGTAAAAGGAAAAAATATAATGTATTATAAATCGAGGTAACGACATTTTTAGATATTTGAAAAAGGAGTTCCAATGGATAATAAGAAGAAAAATGGAATGAGATCCAGGTACGATGAGGACATGGATTGGCTGGATGACGATGATGATTATCTTGATGATGGTGGATTGATAGGATCATTGTTGTTCGGGGATAAAAAGAAGAAAGAAAAAAGGCGTGATCCTGAGCCGGAGAGAAAGGCTGATAAGAGACCGGAAAAGAAGCCGGAGAAGAAGACTCAGAAGAATATTTCCAGACCTGTGAAGCCGGAAGAGAATTATGACGAGTATTATCACGAGGACAGCAGGGCAAGAAGAGTGAAGAGTGAGGCCCGGGCAAAGCAGAGACAGACCGGACAGCCTGTAGCAGACAGAGCTGTGGACAGAGGTCCGGTGAAGAGGACACAGGGCACTGTACCGAGGACACAGAGCAATCAGAGTACCGTGCAGAGACCTTCAAAAGCTGCCCAGAGACCACGCAGGAGTATACAGAGCACAGGAAGCTCATCTGTGGACAATCTGCTCAGAGAAGTTGACAATATTGAGACAGATGTGCAGACAAGACATGAGGAGCTTAGACGTGAGGCGTGGGAACGCACCCAGAGAAATGTTGCAAAGGCAAAGGCTGAGGTTGAGAGGCTGGAGCTCGAGAGAGAGCAGAATGCCCGCGAAGAGGCAAGAAAGCTTAAGGTTCAGCAGGAGCTTGAGCGCCGCCAGCAGATGAAAGAAGCTGAGAAAAAGGAAGAGCCTGTTGAGGAAGATAACAAGATCACTGAGCCGCAGGAGAGTGATGCGGAAGTTGTAGAAACTGCCACACAGCCAGTAGAAGAGCATGAACAGAAGACTGAGCCGGCAGATATTCTGGAGAAGAATACGGAGTCTGTCCTTGACGATGAGGTCGAGGAAGCTGCAGAGGCAGAGCCTGTGGAAGAGGCTTCGACAGTATCATCCCGAAGAACAGATGACATGCTGGACATGGATGAGCTTGAGCGTATGGAGAAGGATATTGATGAGGATAAGCTCAGTTATTCGGAATCAGATACGGCTGATCTGGGACTTGGAGACATAGGCAAAGCATTGGGCTTCGATGAAGTGGAGCTTGAGGATGATGAGGAAGAGCCTGAGGAGGACGAGGAGTCAGACAGCGAAAAGTTCTTCAGGGCGAACCTTCTCGATGAGGCTGATCCAAAGGTTGTCAATCCGGAGAGAAAGAAGCTTAACATCAGTACAAGAGTGTGGGCGATAGCGTTCTTTGTCCTGCTTGCACTGTTTATACTCATATGTATAATATATGTCAAGAATTATGCCAGAATGAAGTACAATGAGATGGATATCAATGAGATAAGTGCAGATCAGATACTTGTCAATGACGGTGTCAAGGATGCGACCAAGGGATATCGTGCCATTGCACTCTACGGAGTGGATTCCAGAGATTCGAATATGAATGCAGGAACTAACAGTGACAGTATAATGATAGTGAGCATCAATGAGAGCACCAAGGAGATCAAGCTTGTATCTGTATACAGAGATACTCTGATGGAGATAGCAAGCGGTTCTATGGATACCACACAGAAGGTGAATTACGCATACCAGCTCGGCGGTGCGGTTACAGCCATCAACACACTGAATACCAATCTCGACCTGAATATCACAGATTATGTGGCAGTTGATTTCAGTGCAATGGCAAGTATAATCGATGCTGTTGGAGGCGTTGATGTCAAGGTCATTGATGAAGAGGTGAACAACTTCAATAAGAATCTTGCAGAGCAGATAAGCCTGTCAGGCAAATATTCATCAGGAATAACTGAGGCAGGAGAGTATACTCTTGATGGACAGCAGGCAGTTGCATATTCAAGAATACGATCCACTGGCCAGGGAGATATAACAAGAACCGAGAGACAGAGAATAGTCCTCATGAAGGTTATAGACAAGCTGCTCAGCGCAGACACAGGTTCACTTGATTCATTTGTTGATGTTTCATTTAAATGTATATCAACAAGTCTTAACAAGGACGATATACATGCTCTTGTCAAGAATGTGGCTGGATATAAGGTTGTAGATACCGCAGGATTCCCATTTGCATATGAGGCAAAGGAACTCTCGGACAAGGGTAACTGCCTTGTGGCTGCTGATATGGCATCCAATGTGGAGGCATTACATGAATATCTGTATGGTGCTGACAAATACGTCATATCAGGCACAGTAAAGCAGATAAGCAGCAATATAGAGAGCATATCAGGTGTTAAGTCACAGAAGGTCAAGGTGACGACGGAGGCTCCGGGTGATGGAATATCAGATGGAAGCGACGAGGATGGAGATCTTAGGACGATAACAACTCCTCCAAAGGGAATGATCGTCGAGGAATAAAAAACTAAACATAATAATTAAGCAGGGAAGCTTCATATATGGGGCTTCCTTTTTTTATGCATCGGAGACATTGAGATATGAGACATCCGATGCTTAAAGAAAGGCTACAACACAAAGAATTGTATATACATTACAGAGCATTGTTTTTTAATCGAAAACTGTCAGATAATTTATTGAAAAAAGTTGTTTACAAACAGTGTAAATGGTAGTAATATATCAAAAACGATAAATGACTTGAGAAAAATACAAAAATAACAATATTTACTTGAGAAACAAAAGTTAAAATCAAAATATCGTTGTGAATGACAAAAACATGGAAAGGACGGAACAGGACATGATTGAGAATAAGAGAGCGGAGAATACCGGATTATACGACCCAAGCTTTGAGCACGATAACTGTGGTATCGGTGCCGTTGTCAATATCAAGGGTATAAAGACACATGACACAGTGAACAATGCACTCAAGATTGTTGAGAATCTTGAGCACAGAGCAGGAAAGGACGCAGAGGGCAAGACCGGAGACGGTGTAGGTATACTCCTTCAGATATCACATAAGTTCTTCACCAAGGCTTTAGCAGAGCTTGGATATGACCTTGGAAAGGAAGGCGATTATGGAATAGGAATGTTCTTCTTTCCACAGAAGGAGCTGGCGCGCAAGCAGGCTATGAAAATGT
>ULMV01050558.1_pt1 | contig 11672 bp, 9 predicted proteins | sample 1951751 | NCBI WGS metagenome assembly ULMV01 (sample SAMEA4835560, study PRJEB28245) | human gut metagenome | biome: gut microbiome; material: fecal sample | place: Denmark | collected 2008 | reverse complement strand
AAAAATAAAACTAAAAAAAATATCACCATGGATCATAAACATACTAAGAATGGGAATATACCAAATCATATTCCTAGACAAAATACCAAAATCAGCAGCTGTCAATGAAAGTGTTAACCTAGCCAAAAGATACGGACACACATCAAGTTCTAATTTCGTAAATGCAATATTAAGAAAGGTAGAAAAAGAAGACTATGAAGAACTATTCCAAATAAAAAATAATGTAGAAAGAATATCAAAAACAACATCAATGCCAGAATGGATTGTAAAAAAACTAATAGAAGACAATGGGTTAGAAAAAACAAAAGAAATTTGCGAAAGTTCAAACCTTCATCCAAAAGTAACAATTAGAATAAACAAATTAAAAAACACAAAACAAGAATTAGAAAATTCACTAAAAGAAAAAAATATAGAATTCCAAGAAACAGAATATGAAGATTTTTTGATTTTAGAAAGAGTTAAAAATCTAGAAAATATGGATTTATTCAAAGCAGGAAATTTTACAATTCAAGATATTTCAGCAGGACTAACAGCTAAAGTGCTAGAACCAAAAGAAAATGAAAATGTTTTAGATGCGTGTTCTGCACCAGGAGGAAAAACTACATATATGGCAGAATTAATGAATAATAAAGGTAATATAGAAGCTTGGGATATTCATGAACATAGAACAAAATTAGTAATGGAAAATGCAAAAAGATTAGGAATAAATATAATAACAACTAATACTAAGGATGCAACTAAATACTATAAAGAATTAAATGGAAAATTTGACAAAATTTTATTAGATGTACCATGCCTTGGAATTGGAGTAATAAAAAGAAAACCAGATATAAAATGGCAAAGAAAGGAAGAAGACATAGAAGAAATAACAAAAATTCAAGAAAAAATTTTAGAAAATTGTTCAAAATATTTAAAAAGCGGAGGAGAATTAGTGTATTCTACATGTAGTATACTAAAAGATGAAAATGAAAATTTAGTAAATGAATTTTTAAAAAACAATTCACAATTCACAAAAAAATATGAAAAAACAATATTCACAGACAAAAAACAGGATGGATTTTTTATATGCAAATTACATAAAAAATAAAATATTACAGACATATTACATTTGTATTACATTTCAATTAAAAGTGTTGACTTTTTGCTAAAAAACGATAAAATAAAAGAGAAATTAATATCATAAATTGTAAAATAAAACAAGTATTTTAATTTTAAAAAAGTAAAAAATAAAAATAGAATAAATTATAAAGCAAAGAGGAGAAAAAATGTCTAGCTGTCTTGGAATATATATAGAAAACAACATAATTAAATATGCAAAAGTTTCAAAAGAACGTGAACAATTAAAAGTAGAGTCATATGGCGTTAAATTCTATGACAACATAGATCAAACTATTAAACAAATTGTAGAAGAAACATATAGTTATAAAACACCAATTAGTATAAATCTTTCAGAAGAAATATACAATTATTTTAATATGTTTGCATTGTTAAGTAAAAAAGATTTACCAAAAGCAATAAAAACAGAATTTGAAGCATATTGCTCAGATAAAAATTACAATCCAAATGTATTTGAAACAAGATATGCAATTGCTCCTAATGTGCAAGATAAAGAAAAATTAAAAGTAATTCATATAAGCCAAAATAAAATAGAATTGAATAAAAAAATACAAAGATTTAATGGCTATAGATTACAAGATATAAGTCCAATTGGAATGACAATTCCAGATGTCAAAGAATTTGAACCAAAGGAAAACGCTCTAATAGTGAATATTGAAGAAAAAACAACAATAACAACAATATTAGATCAAAAAGTTTATGATGTTAAAACACTAGATGTAGGAAGCCAAGAATTTTTAGATAAAATAAACATCAAAGAAAATTCTTATTCAAAAGCTTATGAAATTTGCAAAGAAACAACTATCTATACCTCTGAGGGCAGAGACTTAACAGATGTTGATACAAATTACTTAGAAGATATTATGCCAACATTATATGAAATAGTTGGACAAATAAGAAAGATAATGAATGAAAGTATTGAAAAAATAGACAGAGTATATATAACAGGAACAGCTGCGTTAATAAATAATATAGATTTATATTTTGAAGAGTATTTAGAAAACGTAAAGTGTGAAATTTTAAAGCCAGGATTTATAAAAATTTCGCCAGAAATTAACATTAAGGATTATGTAGAAGTAAATTCAGCGATTTCTTTAGCAATAAGCGGACTAGGAGAAGGAATAACAGGAATAAACTTTAAAAAAGCGAGTTTTTCAGATAGATTACCTGATTTCTTAAAAATAGAAATAGGATCTAGTAAAAAAGACAAAAACAAATCTAGTAAACCAAATCCTTTGGAAAAACTTCTAAAAAGTTCAGCATTTACAATGGATTTTAATGTACCATTAGATAAAGTGGAAAAAGGAATGCTTAGAACAGCAACAGGACTGTTAATACTATTTTTTGTCTATTCAGGTTTTTCTACAATGATAAAAAATCAAATAGATAATAAAATGGATGAAGCAAACAAATCTATAGCGAATACAAATTCACAAATGAAATTGATAGACAATGACAAATCAAAGTTACAAACAAAAACAACAGAGTATACAACAAAAATAAGCAATTTACAAAAAGTTAATGACAAAATAAATGACATAAACAAAACTAAAAAAGCAATACCAAATTTATTAAATAAATTAATGTATATAATGCCTACAGGTGTGCAAATAACATCGATACAAAACACATCGGCTACGCATATAGAAATACAAGCTCAATCAAACAAATATGAGCAATTAGGATTTTTAGTAACAAATATGCAATTAGAACCAGTATTAACAAATGTAATATCAACAGCAGGTCAAAAAGCAAATGGCGTAATTACAATAAAGATAGAAGGTGATTTACCATGAAAAAACTATTAATAACAGCTATTATCATCTTATTAATTATATTAACAGGAATAACAATGATAAAAGGAATAAACGTTGGTAAATTATCTGTTTTAGGAATTAAAGATATAAAAAAAGAAGATGAACAATTAAATACGACAATTCAACAAGCAACAAAATTAGCTAGTACAGATTATCAAAAAAAGATAAATGATTTAAATGACCAAATAAAAAAACTAGAAAATGAAAAACAAGAATATGAAGAGATGGTAAATGTAAGCACAGAAAGTCAAACACAAACAGCAAATCAATTCTTAGGTGGTTATAAAATAGAATATTTATATGTAAGAATTGGAACACATGCAAAAACTGAAGGAGTAGAAATGAAAATGGATGTATCAAGAAGTTCAGCAGGAACAGAAGATACTTATAATTTGAATTTTACAGTGACTGGAGCATATGCGAGAATTGCAGAATTTATAACAGATATAGAAGATGATTCTTCATTAGGATTTAAAATTGAAGAATTCAAAATGTTAGCAGATTCATCTAGTGATACAAGTACATTACAAGCTACTTTTGTATGTAAAGATGTTAAAATAGAAGGAGTTTCTTCAACAACAAGTACAACAACACAAACAGAAACTACAAGTCAAAATAATAATACAGTAGATAATACTACAACAAATACTACAGCAAACAATACTACAGCAAACAACGCTACGTCAAATACAACAAAATAATTAGAAAGGAGAAAAAGATGAAAACAAAAAATATTATCAAGGAAATTATAATAGTTTTGCTATTGATATTAGCAATCATATTAATACTTGGTATATTGCTATATGAATATGTACCAAATAATAAAATAATTCCGCAACAAGTTTCATATACTACTCCTGAAAATGTTAAAGAAGAATTATCCATAAGTGAAAATGTTGATGATTCACAAGTAATTATGACATACGAAGTAACTGCAACAGACCTAACAAATTACAAAAAAACAAAAGATTATGTATCTGGAAAGAAAAATCCATTTGAATCAATTGAAAGCCAAAATACTACTACAGAAAATACGACAAGTGGAAATACAGTAAATTCTGGAACAACCGGAAATTCATCAACAACAAATACAAATACAACAACAGACAATACTCAACAAGGGTACTTACCAGATAAAGGTACAAAATAATTAAGTTATTAACATTATATTTATTTTATATAAATATAGATTTTTATAATAATAATCTAAAGAAAAGGAGGATAACATTAATGAAAGAACAAAAAGGTATTACTTTAGTAGCATTAGTTATAACAATCATAATATTATTAATATTAGCTGGTATATCAATAGCTACATTAAGAGACACAAACTTATTTGGACAAGCTCAAAGAGCTGGAAATGAAACAAAAAATGCAGCTGCAAATGAAGCAAATACATTAAACGACTATAGTAATGAAGTTAATAAATATATAGATGAATTAACAAAATCAAACTCATAATATTTAAAGGCATATGCATAAAAAATATGTATATGCCTATTTTAAAAAATAAAAAGAGGGAGCATAAATGGAAATATTAAATATATTTTTTTACATAATATTATTTGCAATGGGAATAACATTTGGGAGTTTTTACACATTAGCATTATATAGAATTCCAAAAAGACAAGACATAACACACACACATTCATATTGTCCAAATTGCAATCACAAATTAGGATTTTTAGATTTAATACCAGTATTTAGTTATATATTTTTAGGAGCAAAATGTAGATATTGCAAACAAAAAATAAGACCAAGATATTTCATAGTAGAAATAGTTTCTGGCTTACTATTTGTTTTATTTGGATTTTTACTAAATTTAAATATATATAGTTTAGAAAAAATAAAAATTATAGACTATGCTTTCTTTGTATTATATTTCACTTTCATTATATTGATAGCAGGTATAGACAAAGAATTCAAAAACATAAACAAACCTGTATTAATGTATGGAGTTATTATTTCAATTACTTATATAGTATATCTATACATAATAGACAGAACTAGTATATATAGATATGTTATATATTTACTAATTCTAGCAATTTTATTACTTATTGACACAATAATATTAAAGAAAAAAGCAAAAAGTAATTACACATTATCAATATTAATAATGGTAATTATAATGGCAATATTTACAGGAGAATATATTGCAATAAACACTGTAATAGTAACATTAATAGCAATAGCATTATACTTGATTATAAAAAAATTAAGTTCAAAAAAATCATATAAAAACACAAAATTAAATAATGAAAATATTTGCTTTGGATTTTATCTACGGAGTTGCAAATATGGCGTGGTTAATAGGTACGCTTTGCTTGATTTTACAAAGCTATTAACGGAAAGGAAATGATATATGGATTTTAGAAGTGAAAAAGGAATTTCAGGAATTGATATAGTAGCATCTGTAATAATAGTCACAATATTTATAGCTATAATTGCAAACATAATAGCAAATATCAATTTAAATTCTAAAGACATAGAAAAAAAGACTCAAGCAACTTCATATGCGGTTGATGAAATTGAAATTATAAAAGCAGAAGGTTATTTAGAAAGCTATCAAGATAAAGGAATAAATCAAAAAGATATAATTTCAGAAGAAGATATAAACGATGAAAACGGTCAATTTACAGGTTATCACAAAGAAATATCAATAAAAGATTATGTACTTATAAAAAACGACCAAACTAAACAAGCCAATATTGTAAAAGAAATTACAGTTGAAATTTCTTATATGAATAGAAAAGGAACACAAAATGTTCAAATTTCAACATATGTAACAAAGGAGTAATCTAATGAAAAATAATAAAGGTGTAACATTAACTTCTTTAATAATATATGTTATTGGAATGGTAATTGTAGTTGCATCAATATCAACTTTGACAACATTTTTCTATAAAAATATAGATACATCAGCGATTAATGATAATACAACTACTCAATATACCAAATTCTTAAGCTATTTTACAGAAGAAATAAATAATAGCAATAACAGAGTAGTAGAATGTAAAAACAATTACATTATTTTCTCAAGTGGAAATCAATACACATATATGGAAGAAAATAAATCAATATATAAAAACAAAATCAAACTATGTGACAACGTAGAAAGATGCGAATTTTCATATAAATATCAAGACACAAATTATATAATAAACATAGAATTTAAATCAGGAAAAGTAGATAAAACAGGGAAAAATATGATGACATATACAATAAAAAATGGCAAATAATAGTAAATGACAAAAAAACAACAAAATAGTAGAATTATATAGTATAATGAAATAGAGAACAAAAGAAAGGAAGATTAGCTATGGATATGAGAAGAAGACAACCTATAGGGGTTGAATTAGTAAAAAGAGGAATAGTAACAGAAAATGATATACAAAAAGCCTTAGAATATCAAAGAGAACATTCTGATACAAAATTAGGAGACATTTTACACATATTACAAGTATGTGATCCTCAAGTATTAATTCAAACAATAGGAGATATTGTTGGAACTGACGGAATTTTACTTACAGGAAATACAATAAAAGTAAAATTAACAGATTATATGCCATTAGAAATTGCTAGAAAAAATCAATGTGTACCATTTGACGTAGAAAACGGAAAAATAAAAGTATGTTTTGCAGATAATTTCAACAAAACAAAAATGGACACAGTAAAACTTATGTTATTAAATAAAGGCTTAATCATGGAGCCATACATAACATTTGAAAAAGACATAGATAAAATATTAGATGCTCTAGACACAGATGTAGTAAAACCTATAGCTCAAACAACAGCTTCAGGAACAATTGTAGAGTTAGTTGATAGCATTATAAAAAAAGGAATGGAAAAAAGAGCAAGTGATATTCATATAGAACCACTTATGAATGAAGTAAGAGTTAGATATAGAATAGATGGTGAATTATTTACAGATTCAACAATTCCAAAAGAAAAACAACAACAAGTAATAGGAAGATTAAAAGCAATATCAAATATGCATCAAGAAAAACAAGAAGCACAAGATGGTAGAATCTTATTATATGATGATTACAATATTCGTGTATCTTCTCAGCCAAATGTATGTGGAGAAAAATTCGTTTTAAGATTACTAAAAAAAGATACAGATATTAGAAATATTTTTGAATTAGGTTATCCAGGAACAGAAGCAGATTTGAAAAAAAGCTTTAACAAAAGAAACAGTATAACAATAATTGCTGCACCAACAGGAGAAGGTAAAACAACAACCTTATATAGTATTATAGACTATTTAAATAGCCCAGAAATAAATATAACAACAATAGAAGACCCTGTTGAAATAAGAATAGATGGATTAAATCAAATAGAAATAGGAAATAAATCAACTTTCTCAGGAGCATTAAGAACAGTTTTAAGACAAGACCCAGACATAATTCTAGTAGGAGAAATTCGTGACCAAGAAACAGCAGAAATAGCAATACAAGCTGGACAAACAGGACACTATGTTTTATCTACAATACATACAATAGATGCAATAGAAGTAATAAACAGAATGAGAAAAATGGGAGTATCAGACTATGATATTTCAAGTACATTAGCAACATCAGTATCACAAAGATTAGTAAGAAGACTATGTCCAAACTGTAGAAAAGAAAGAGAATTTACAAAAGAAGAAAAAGAAATAATGACAAAAATAGCAGAAAAATATGGAGAAACAATTGACTTTACAGGATTAAAAACATATGAAGCAGTAGGTTGCAAAAAATGTAATGACTTAGGTTATTATGGAAGAATAGGACTTTTCGAAATATTAAATATATCAGAAGAAATAAAAGAATTAATAGTAAAAGGAGCTTCTACAATAGACATTAGAAAAAAAGCAATTGAAGAAAATTATAGACCTCTAGTAGTGGATGGAATTAAAAAAGTACTAGCTGGAGACACAACATTAGAAGAAGTAAATAAAAAATTATTAATATATTAAACAAAAGAAAGGGGAAAACGCCATGAATATGGATAAAATCTTAGATAGAGCAATAGAAAAGGATGCCTCAGACGTGCATTTAATATGTGGAAATAAACCAATGCTTAGAATAGCAAGAGAGCTAGTACCAATAGAAGAAATGGAAGTACTAACAGTAGATGATATGAACGAAATGTATGATTTCCTAGTAAGAGGAAATGTAGATAAAGACGAATTATTCAATACAACAAGAAAATTAGACACATCATATGAATACAATGGAATTCGTTTAAGAGTAAATATATCATTATCAGATGATATACCATTATGTACTTTAAGACTTATAAAAAACACATTACCACCATACGAATCATTAGGATTACCAGACATAATAAGAAGAATGACATATCAACAACAAGGATTAATACTAGTAACAGGAAAAACAAACTCTGGTAAAAGTACAACATTAAATGCATTAATAAACGAAATCAATGAAACACAAAACAAAAAAATACTAACACTAGAAAACCCAGTAGAATACAAACATCATTCAAAAAAATCATTAATAGTACAAAAAGAAGTTGGAAAAGGTGGAGATGCATTAACATTTAGTGATGGTGTTAAAAACTCACTAAGAGAAGATTGTGATATATTAGTAATAGGAGAAATAAGAGACAAAATAACAATGGAAGCAGCAATAGAAATGGCAGAATCAGGACATTTAGTAATAGGAACATTACATACAAAATCATGTGCAGAAACAATAGATAGAATGATAAACTTCTATGAAGTAAGAGACCAAGCAAGTATAAAATATCTACTTTCATCATTATTAAAACTAGTTGTATCACAAAGACTTTTAAGAGGAAGAGATGGAAAATTAGTATTAGTACCAGAAGTAATGGTAGTAGACAATATAATTTCAGGAATAATAAGAAAAGACAAAATAAGTGTATCAGAAATAGAAGATGCAATACAAAGTAGTGCAGATAAAGGAAGTATTGGATTAATAAATTCAATAGCAGAATTATTTGTAAATGATAAAATAACATTAGACCAAGCAAAATCACAAATAGAAGAAAAAAACTTAGAAATATTAAATAGAACAATAATGCAAATGAAAATAAGAAAAGACAGTAACAGAAATTAGAAATAAGGAGGTGCAAAGATGCCTACATATACATATAGAGCTGTAACTAGTTCTGGAGTAGTAGTAAGAAATAGAGTAGAAGCTGCAAGTAAACAAAGTTTATTAAGAGCATTAAAAGACAATGAACTAATGCCAATAACAATAGAACAAGTTTCATATTCTTCAAGAAAGAAAAAGACAAAAAAGAAAAACATAAAAGACATTGAAGAAATAATGCAAAATGTAAATACAACACAAATAAACACAAAGAAAACAACTACAACAAAAGAAAAAATAAGTATGTACTTATCAAAAACAGAAAAAATAACCAATAGAGATTTAGTAATATTCACACAAAACTTTTATTTACTAAAAAAAGCAAATTTTAATAACATACATGCTCTAAAAACCATAATAGAAAGTACAGAAAATGTAACATTTAAAGGAATTCTAGAAGATATCTTAGCAGGCGTAGAAGCCGGAGAAAATATGTATACAACAATGGAATATTACTCAGACACATTTCCATACTTATATATAAACATGATAAAAGTAGGAGAACTATCAGGTTCACTAACAAATGCTTTGGAACAAGCTGTAAACTACTTAGAAACATCAGATGCACTAAACAAAAAAATAAGATCAATACTAGTTCCAAATATAGTACAATTTTCATTAATATTAGTAATGTTAGTTGTAGGAACATTAGTAGCAATACCAGCAATTCAAAATGTATATGATGAAATTGGATCAACAGACAAATTACCAGCAGCCACAATATGGTTTCAAGGAGTAATAAATGGATTGATGCACTACTGGTATATACCAACATCAATAATAATAGCAATAGTTGCAGGAATAATATTTTATATTAACACACCAAAAGGAAAATACAATTTTGACTACTTTAAATATAAAATGCCAATATTTGGTCAACTAATATTTGCTCTAGATTTCTCAAGATTAATGAAAGCTATGTTATTAAACCTAAAAAATGGAATGAGAATACAAGACGCAATAGAAGTAAGTAAAAACGTAGTACAAAACTATGTAATGTTATCAATAGTAGAAACATCAATGAACAACATATTAATAGGTGATTCATGGATAGAACCATTTGAAAAATCAGGATTAACAAAATCAATGATGACAGAAATGCTAAAAATAGGTATGCAAACAGATTTAGCAGAAATGATGGAAAAATTAGTAGAATATATGGAAATAGACATAGACAATATATTAGAAAAGGTAATGAAAGCATTACCAGAAGTAAGTTATTTAATAGTAGGAGTAGTTTTAGTATTCTTCGTATTAGTAGTACTTGCACCATGTATTCAAACATATATGGGAGGATTCTTATTCTCAGCAGCAGGATTAGCATAGAAATGTTAAAAGAAAAAAGAGAAGGGGAAAAAGGGACGTCCATTTTTTCCCTATTATTTTTTCCCTATGAACTTGTTCTTCACAGACATATATAATAAAAAGAAAGAGAGTAATTATGAAAATAGGAATAGACTTAGGTGGAAGCCATATTGGAGTAGGAGTAATAGATAATAAAAACTTCATTATAGAAAAAGTAGAAAAAAGACTTTTAAACAAAGACAAAAAAGATATAAAAAGCATAATCGAAAGTTATATAATAAAAAATGTAAAAGAATTTTCATCAAAATACAAAATAACGGAAATAGGAATAGCAGTACCAGGAACAATAAAAAAAGAACAAATACTAAAATCAGTAAATTTAGGAGTAAAAGAATATAACTTAGTAGAAAATTTAAAGAAAGAAATTCAATTACCAATAAAAATAAGAAATGATGCAAAATGTGCAGCACTTGCAGAAAATACAATAGGAGCTTTAAAAGATTATAAAAGAAGTTTATTTTTAACTTTAGGAACAGGAATAGGTGGAGCAGTTATAATCAATGACAAATTACTAGATACAGGTGATTTGCCTGGATGTGAATTTGGACATATGGTAATTCAAAGAGATGGAATAAAATGTAATTGCGGAAAACAAGGATGCTTTGAAAAATATGCTTCAATGAAAGCTTTAAAAACAAACTTAAGACAAATCTTAGGCGTAGATGAAAAAATAAGAGGACAAGAATTACTAGATATTATTAGAAAAAATCCTAAAGATGAAAAAATAAACAAAGTAATAGATGAATATATAGAATATTTAAGTATAGGAATATCAAATTTAATAAATATATTCGAACCAGAAGCAATAGGAATTGGTGGAAGTTTCATTTATTTTTCAGATGTATTATTAGATAGATTAATACAAAATATTATTAAAAAACAATATTTATTTAATAAAAGGGAAGAATTAATAATAATACCAGCAGCACTAGGGAATGATGCAGGTATTATAGGAAGTGTTTTGTAGAAAAGGAGATTTTATATTATGGATATAAACAACAAAAAAGCAACAAGACAAAGTTATGGAGAAGCATTAGCAGAATTAGGAAAAGAAAATCCTAATATTGTAGTACTAGATGCAGACTTATCAACAGCAACCAAAACAAACATATTTGCAAAAGAATTTCCAGAAAGATTTTTTGACATGGGAATAGCAGAACAAAATTTAGTATCAACAGCAGCAGGAATGTCAACATGTGGAAAAATACCATATGTTAGCACATTTGCAGTATTTGCAGCAGGAAGAGCA
>ULMV01037240.1_pt1 | contig 11765 bp, 2 predicted proteins | sample 1951751 | NCBI WGS metagenome assembly ULMV01 (sample SAMEA4835560, study PRJEB28245) | human gut metagenome | biome: gut microbiome; material: fecal sample | place: Denmark | collected 2008 | reverse complement strand
TACGAGGTGCGTCTTTCTCTTAATCTGGCGGTCATCGGTTCGATTCCGAGATGGTGCACCAATCTTAGGAATATCAATGTCTTTACGGCATTGTTATTTTTTATTTTATAAAAACATCTAGACAATTAGAGCAAAATACTTTATAATAAAAAAACCTTTCACTTAAAGGTAGAAAGGTGGTGAATTTGTACAAATGAAAAAATTTATTAAAATCATTGCTTTAGTTATTGTTCTTTTAATTTTAAAAGAATTTGATAACTAAATAAAAATCCCTAGTGTGCGAAACTAGGGATTTTTTTGTGAATCTACACAAATGAAAAATTATCAAAATCATCTTTTTGTATATTAATTATAATACTTTTTAGTATCATAGTCAATACCTTATTTATTTTATTCTAAAATTCTAAAATTATTCACATAATAAGAGGACTCGATTGAGTCCTCTGAATTCAATTAATATATTATTCTAAAATTCTTTTCTTGATAAAATATATTCCACTAGCTAAAGCAACTAAGATTATTGAAGAAGCTGAAACAATAAATACTTTGTTATTTAATAAACCAGTTGGTGGAGTAATTGTTATACTTGTCATATCATTATCCTTCTCATTTTCTTTTCCAGTTTTAGGGTCATAATTTCCTGGAATAGATTTTTCATTTTTTCTAGTTGTTTCAAGAATCTCAACGTGGTTATCAGTTTTAATACCTTTTTCGTTACTTGCAAGCAACTTACTTCCACAAATTGTGACAGAGCCTACCTTTCCAGGTGTTAAATCCAATTTTGAAAATTGATCTGTAATTGCAATTGTATAACCACTCTTTATGTCTTTACTTACATTATCAGCTATTAATTTTTTAGTTATACCATTTTCTTCCCAAGCTGATAATTGATTTGCCGAAACTTTATTCCATCCAATTGAAGAATTTAGATTATCAGTATATACTAAATTATCATCCATATAATCAACAACTTTACTTACAACTGTTTTTAATTCTTGCCCTGGTAATTGGGTTCCATAATAGTAATAATCTGAATCAACACTATATTCATAATCCAATTCTGAATCATTTTTAACACTTATTGTATACTCTAATTCTAATGTAGCTCCTTGTATAAGCTCATTATCTATTTCTAATACAACTCTGCTAGGTAATGCTTTTACATATTTCATAGCATTCTCTCCTGTTGCTGTTTTTTCTATTTCATTCCACCTTTGATATAAATCTTTATCTGCTATTTGTATGTATGGATTTCCACTTATCAATACTTGACCATTTGATAATACCACTTTTACATTTGATATTCTTTTATTAATTGTATAACTTTGTCTTGGTCTTTCTATTATACCAAAGTCTTGGTATGGATTTACTGCATAAAATGTATCTGCTACTACAATTTTTCCATTTTTGATTACTACTATTTTTCCATTTTCAATTTTATATTCATCTGTATAGTCTGTAAATGATACTCTTTGATTGAATCCATCATTTTCTGTTACATTGCTGTACTCAACGCCTACATCAAAATAAGCAGAATCAGCAACCATACTATTATCACCACTTTCTATACTGCCATAGTTTATACCATTTTGTTCTTGTTGAGCTCTCATACTCAAATCATCAACAGCACTAGAATATCTTATTAGTCCTGCTAAATCTTTGCTCTTGCTCTTTGTATCCTCCTTTCCATTTTGTGGTAATTGATCATAACTTAATATCCAATTATAATTTCCTCTTCGTTCATCTGTATTTCCCATTCTTAACGCATTTTTTATAATGTCAGAAGATATTATTGTTGATTTATAATCCCTAACATCAATCTTCTTTCCATTAATCGTTGTATTTTCATCATAAGTATATCTTATTAAATATCTTCCTGGTATAACTCCTAGGAATTTATATTCGCCATTTGCGTCTGTATGTGTAACCGCTTCTTTTGTTTGAGTTTTAATAACACCATTTGTTACAGAAAGTTCATACAATTTTATCGCTGTTCCATTTTCATCTAGTAATTCTACTTTTGCATTTGCAACCTTGTTTTCTCCATTCTTGAATATACCATCGCCGATTCTTTCTTCATTAGTATTAGTCTTACTTCCTTTTTTATTACTATCCTCAAATACTGTTCCTGATAATCCTCTTGTTGGATTTGTATCTTCAATTCCTAATACTAATGATGGCGCTGAATCTGTATCATCTTCAAATGTTGTCATATCTAATGTTTTATTTTCTATTTCGTAATTTCTTCCGTTTAATTTTGTTGATGTTGATTTTCCATCATTTTGTAGTTTTATATTTGCACTTCCTGGATTTGAATCAACGTCAATTGCTGCATAAGTTTTTCCACCCATTACCGTTGAGAATGCATTTATTTCTGAAACATTATTTAATGTTGTTTGTTTTTGTATTAATGCTTTTACTGCATCATTATTTAGTTTAAACTTGATGTACACATCTACATATCCACCTGGCAATATTTCTCTATTTATAAATGCTGATGTATAAGTAGCTTTATAACCACTAGCTCCTTCTGTACTTCCATATCTGCTTTTTCCCCATGTTATAGTTCTTTTATATCCCTTGTCATTAGTTTCCCACGAATCTGCAATTTCATATCTTTCATCATAATAGTCTGCCAGTTCTTTTACTTTTGCATTTAATATTGTAGATTGGTTTATAACTCTTATTTTATATGTTACATATATTTGCATTGAACCTGGTTTTAGATTTTCTAGTGCTAAGTCTGATTCATATATTCTTCTTGTATATATGTTCAATCCTCTGCTACTATAACTTCCTATTCCTGTTCCAAATTTTACTTCTACACCGAAATTATCTGTATTTTCTTCACTTGTTCTCTTTGCATATGTATATGTATTATTATAAACATTTTGGCCATTATTTACTGCGATGTTCATTTCTGTTAAGTCAGAACTTACTGCTAAATCTGCTTGATTTCTTCTTTGAAGTCCCATATTTACACTTTTTATTGCTTCTAAGCCTTTGAATCTCTTTTCCCAAGCTTCTTCTATTTTGAATCCTGATTGTTTTGTTGAAGCAATTATTGCATATTCAGAATTTGCTGCTTGAGTTACTTTTACTTTTGTATTGTTATCTGTATATTCATATCCCCATTTATCTTTGTATGTTGAAACATGGTCTGCAAAAGTATAACTTAAATCATATGATTTTTGATTCTTGCTATTTCTTGCCATATTATTAGATACTGTTGTAAAACTTTCATTTACATCTTCTCTATCCTTTTTATCGTTTCTTCCGCTAGGTACTTCTGTTATTTTCGATGTATTTGGATAATTATCATTCATATAATCTATTATCGCAGATACTGTTTTAAATCTTAATCCGTCATACTCAATTTCTATACGATATTTACTTAAATCATCTATCTTTAAATTTCCATTTTCTTCTGTTAAGAAATCTTTATTTGTATACGCCTTTCCATTCTGCTTCCTTGTTCCAAATTCATACCATCCGTCTTTATTTGTTTGCCTTTTTGCAATTAATTTATTATCTTTGTATAAATATACATTTAGTCCTTTTACTAATGAGTCTCTTCCATCATCATATAGGTTGTTTATAGCATTATTTTCTGAATTTGTTATTTCTTCCCATACATATCCTTCTATTCTTATGTAGTCCTGATGGTTTTTAATTGTGTAGTTCATTGTACCTTTCCTTGGTATCGTAAACTCTCCATCTTTATTTATTGTTGATTTTGAATCTCCTATAAATGTAACACCATGGTTCATTTCTACAACACCATTTTCATATGCTAAATATCCATAGTTTGGATTCTTCGTTTCTATGAATTTGTATGTTATTTTATCTGTACCATTTGTACTCATCAACAAATTTTGGATAGCTAATTGTCCATTAGCATCAGTTACAAATTTTGTTGCATCTTCCATCTTTGTAACATATTCTATTGATGGTGTTTTACTATTTTCTGCCGTATCATTTATTACTACATTTCCTGTTGCACTTGTTAAATATCCATTTTTATCTTTCGTACTATTTGTACATGTTCCTTTTACTTTTATGTATGTGTCTTTTTTATATGATGATTTTAGTACAAATTCTACTCCTGTTAATTTTTTGCTTTCTACTCTATCATCAACTTTCTTTATGCCTATATTTCCTACTTGTTTTTCGTTTCTAAAAATAACTTTTCTTACATCTAGTCTTTCAACTGTCGTTGTTAAATTGTTTACCTTTTTGGTATAACCATAATTATCATTTGAAAGTTCTTCTATTGTATACGTTATATTTGCTGTTCCATTTATTGTAGAAATCAAATTCTTTATGCTTATTTTTCCAGAACTATCTGTAACAAATTTTGTTGCATTATTTGCATTTGCCACATATTTTATTGATGGAGTTATATCATTTTCTGTTGTATCATTTATTTTTGCACTTCCTATTACTTTTGTTGCATATCCATCTTTATCATTAGTAATTGAATCTCCTGTTGCTCTTATTTTTATATATCCTTTTCCATATGATGATTTTATGGCAAATTCTACATTTTTTAGCAGTATTCTTTGATTGTCATAATCGATTTTTGAAATTTCTAAATCTCCTGTTTGTTTCATATTTTTTATTGTAATTTCTTTTGTTTTTGTTCTTTCTATTGTTACATCTTTAAAATCTGCTAATTTTGTATATGCGTAATTTGTATTAGAAATCTCTTCTATTGTATATGTTATTGCATCTTTTCCATTACTACTTGTTAATAGATTTTTTATTTCTATTATTCCATTTACATCTGTAACAAATTTTGTTGCATTTACCTTTGTTTCAGTAAATACTGCAACTTTATCATTAGTATTATTTGTACTATCATTTATAGTTGCACTTCCAACTATTTTTGTTGCATATCCTGTTGATTTTTCATTTGTTACTGAATTACCTGTTGCTTTTACTTTTAAATATCCTTTTCCATATGATGATTTTAACACGAATGTTGCATTCTTTATATTTTTATTTGAATCATCAAAATCTTTTTTGTAAATTTTTAAGTTTCCTACTTGTTTTTCGTTTGTTATTTCTATTGACTTTTTATCATTTCTATTTATAGAGAATGTTTGATTTGATGCTTTAGTTTGATACGCATAATTTGTATTATTATATTCTTCTAGTATATATGTTGTTTGTTTTGTTCCATCTGTACTTATTAACAAATTCTTTATCGCGATTTCTCCATTAGTATCTGTAACAAATTTTGTTGCCTCTATAATACTTGATGTATAAGATAATGTTGAATCATTATTTTTATTAGATGTATCCTTTATGGTTGCACTTCCTTTAATACTTTTTGCCCATTCATTTTCATCTTCCAAAACATCACTTCCTGTAGCTTTCACTTTCAAATACTGTCCTTTGTTTGAATCCTTCAATACAAACTCTACATTTTCTAATTTTTTATCTTTATTATCATAATCTTTTTTATTTATATATACTTCCCCCACTTGTTTTTCATTTGTAAGTGTCTCTGTTATTTTCTTTGAAGCCATTATTTCCATAACATTTGAATTTACCATTTTTGTATATCCATAATTTCGATTATCTACTTCATAAAATCTGTATTTTCCATATCTTATATTTTTTATTACTATTTTTCCATCTTTCTTCATTATAAGTTTGGTAGCATTACTCTTTACTTTTATATAATTTGCTGTATAGTCTTCGCCGTTTACTTTCAATTTTGTGCTACTGCTAAATACTATATCTTGTACAATTTCAATATTGTTTACAATATTCCCTTTAGAATTTTTTAATTGTAAATATGTATTTGCATTTTTTTGTAAAACAAATTCAGCTCCATTCAAAGAACTTTTACTATCTACATCTTTCTTATCTATTTCTAAGTCTCCTTGCAACTCCCATGGACCATTTATTGTAATATTGGCATTTACTGTAACGTCTTGTGTTTCAGTTACTATTTTTGTATATGGATGTCCCATATTTTGCATAGGAATATTGGTAAATGAAGTTTCTCCATCTTTAATTGTTGTTCTTATAGTATCACATTTGTCCTTATAACATTTACAACCGTTTTTATCACATTCTGCTTTACTTGTACACTTTTTATGATCACATGTTGTGCATCTTTTGGAATCAAAAATATATGGCCAATCATTTCTATATGTTGTTTTATTCCCTTTATACACAGTATATATATCCCAATATTTCTTGGTTACACTTCTACTACTTTTATCTTTGACTGTAAAATTAATATTAATTTTTAAAATTTTAATTGCTCCGACAGGTACTTTTATATAAAATTCTTTTTCCCAATCAAAATTTATAGCACTACATACACTTGTCTGTTTTGTATTATTTTTATCTATATATTCAACTTCTATTTTCTCACATTTGGCACTTTTATTATCAGATTTTACTTTTATTGGACCAATTTTATTACTAGTATCATCAATACTATAAATTCTTATCTTGCTCATATCAGTTTGATTGGTAACTTTTAATTGAGGATTTACCCAATTTCCTTCTTTGACAGGTACTTCTTCAACCTTTGTAGTTTTATAAGAAGTTTCATGCCAAAAATAATCACAGAATGCAAGTTCATGATTTTGGCATTCAAAATGTATAGGTGAATCATCTGGATTATATTTACCGTTCAGCTGTTGTTCCATATATATATATATGATTTACATCGTCATGACTATATTCAACATCAGTATCAACACCTCTAATTTTAAATATTTTACTAGCTGGCTTATTTGCTCCCGGTGTTGCTCCAAATGCTTGTTGCATATTTCCAAATACACAAATAAATAATATAACTATAAACATTACACTTTTTAATATTTTTCTATTCTTCCATATTAATATTGCTAAACCTATAAGTACAATAAGAATACTAATTGTTAATCCTATTTTTTTAACTAATCCTGTTGAAATAGCTATTATTACTTGAGCTTGTGAGGTATTATTTGTAACATTTTCATCTTCTACTGCTTTATCATTACTACTTATTCCAATTGTAGCTACATTTAAAACAGTTCCTACACTGCTTCCAGATAAATTTTTAGTTAAAACTAATTCAATTTCTTTGCTTTCTCCTATATTTATCTCCTCTTTAGACAAACTATTCGTATATAAATTACCATTATTCTCATACCAACTATTATTAAGTTCTGATTTAAACTGCATTCCTTCTGGTAACTTATCAATTATTTGTGCTGCCTTACCAGTAATTTCACCTTTATTTGCTACTACTATTTTATATTTTATTATAACTGTTGCTCCACTTAGTTTCTTAGAATTAATTTCAATTTTTGCAAATTGCTTGTTATCATAGTCATATGTTTTTGTTTTTCCATCTTTTGTCTGCACTGTTATTTGGCTTACATATTTTTGTAACTCTAAGTCAAATGTCTTATTCTCTACTAATCCAATGTCTATGTTCTCTAAATCTCCATTTGCTGTTAATATATTTGTTAATCCTGCTGTCATTTTTTCTCCATTTATAGCTATATTTTTTGTTACAGCATCTGAATTCTTTGTTTCTATTACTCCTTCTTTCTGATAAATTGTTAATGAATAGTTCTCTGTATCATATAAGAACAAAACTATATATTGTCCTTTTTCAATATTTTCAAATCTGTATTCACCTTGTGCATTTGTTTTTGTTTTTAATATTTCATTATTTTCTCTTACAAATTTATCTTTTTTATAATCATATAACATTACTGTCATATCACTATAAGCTTTTTCATCTGTCATTCTCTTTCCATCTTCATTTTCATCAATCCATGCAATACCAGATATTGAAATTTTATTTTTTTCTGTATTACTAGAATTATCTGAATCATCTGTTTTAGGATTATCAGGATTAATAACTTGTGTATCATTTACTGTAACTTCACATGTAGCAACTTTGCCTCCATCTTCTGTAGTTACCATTATTGTTGTAGTCCCTTTGGCAATCCCTGTTACATTTCCATCATTGTCAACAATTGCTATATCTGAATCCATTGTTGACCATGTTATATTTTTATTCTTTGCATTGTCTGGTTCTATTATTGCTGTTAATTTTTTCTTTTCACCAACATCCAACTTTATTGAATTTGTATCTAATTTTATTCCTGTTACTCTTATATCATCTCCCGGTTCAGGATCAGGTGTTGGGTCCACTTGTGAATTCTCCGTTACTATAACTTCACATCTTGCTGTTTTTCCTCCATCTTCTGTTGTTACTGTTATCGTTGAAGTTCCTTCTGCCAATCCTGTTACCATTCCACTATTATTAACATCAACAATTCTAGAATTACTTGAAGACCAAATCATGTTTTTATTATCCGCATTTTGTGGCTCTATTATTGCAGTTAATTGAGCTTTTTCATTAACTTTTATTTTCAATGTATTTACATTTAATTTTACATCAGTTACATTTACCGGTTGTGGTTCTGGTGTCGGATCTGGATCTGGTTCTTCGTAATCATATTTATAAATTTTGGTATTTACACTTGCCTGTTTTTTTCTTATCCAATAGCCTTCTGCAGTTATTGTATTAGTCACTTCTTTTGTTTCTGTAAGCATTTTCGCTTTAGCTTTAATTTTCATCGTTATTGCTTTCCCTTGAGGTATAGCCATTTGTACATCTACATTCGGTGCATCTTCTTCATCATATCCTTCTGGAATTATTAATGTCGATATATCTTCTGTTTTATTAACTTCTGTCAACCTTGGAATTTCTCTATCAGAACCGTTATCATCCTGTATCGTTTCAATATTTACATCATAATTATTGTAGCTAATACTTATAGGCTGTAGCTCTCTTGGTATTACATCTTTTATATTAAAATCAGTATATGTTGCAAAATACCCCCATGTTTTTCCTACATTCTTTATATTTACAGTGTATGTTATTTCTTCATCCATTTTTAATTCATTTTTATCTGCTGTCATATCCAAATCTATTATTTCGACATACCCTTTTACTCTTACCTCATTTGAAACATAGGTTTCTACATTATTACCATATACTGTTGACATACCTTTAAGCTCATACACACATCCATTACTCTCATCAAAATTCTCAATTTTTCCTGTAATGACAAAGTATTGTCCACTATTTTTACTTAATTTGTCAATATTGTATGTCCAGCTATTTCCACTTACATTATTTAATGTATTTTCTTCATCATTAATCATTACATTTTTTATATCAAAAAAATCAGAGGCTTCAAAAGCAAATTTAACATTTTCTATATCCTCATCTGAAAAGTTCATTACTGTTGCCGCAAAAACCCATTCTCTTCTTGTATTTCCTATTGCAGGTTTTAATTCAACAACTACTTTTGTGCTTTTTACTATATTTTGTATACTAAACTCCTTTGATTCTGCTCCATCTACTTTTGACATATAACTAATATTTGCTGTTTTCTGAATATTCTTTGCCCCCAAGTCGTTTACTTTTAATTCAATAAAATCTGTTTTGGTTTCCCCTGGTTCTAATTCAAAATCTAATGTTATTTGTTTGTCATTTTTTTCTACATATTCATATCTCACACTAAGATCATAATAATCTTTTTCCGGATGATATATTGTTCCATCATCATCTGTTTTTATTACATATGTATATTCATCCGGAATATTAATTATAACAGATACCGTTTTTTTCACATTAGAAGTATTTGTGGTTTTTATCCTTTGTTGAAATATTTGACGTTCATATAATATTCCATTATTATCTACTGGGATATCTCCTAAAGTTTCAGATATTTCTGTTACAACTGCATTTTGATTAAATACTACTTTTTTATTATCTTGGTCATATTTTACTGTTCCTGTTGAATTTCTTTGTATAGAATAAATTGTTGGTATTACATCTACAATTTTATTATTCAAAGTTACATCTATATCTTTTGTTTCTATTGTGTTTGTTATTTCATTTGAATATTTATTTCTAACACTTCCTATCCTATTATCCATATTTTTTTGTAATTTTATTTTTAATGAAACTCTTACACTTGTTCCTCCAATTGTTTTAGATTCATTATAAACGGTCTGGCATCCCTCCATTTGTATGCTAACCATTTTATTTCCTCTTTCACTTGTTTTTATTGATTTTGAAACAATTTTAAAAATTTCATTATCGTATAAAATATCAATTGATTGAATTTCTATTTTGCTTACTTCTGCTGGCATTTCAATATTTATAATAGGATTTTTAAATAAGCTATTTTGAGGTCCATCTGTTTTTAAAGTTTCTGTTATAACAACATCATTAGTAGTGTTATTAACCCAACTGTCATTGCTAAGCTTTGTTTCAATTGTTGAAATAGCTTGTTTTATTTCTGTAGTAATTTTGTCATTATACTCATATTTAATAAAATCTTCTTCTATTTCTTTTGCTGAATTTTCTTTTTTCTCTGTATCTACATTTTTTGTCTTTATTGTATTTATTCCATTTACAGAAACGTCTGTTATTATGGCATTATTTTCTATTATAGCTGTTGGTAATATAATTCTTGAATTCTCAACTTCAATAATTCCTTCTTTTTCCACATTATTTAAACGTAAGAAAAATATTTCTGGTCTATCTGTATATGTTACTTTTATTTTTCCATTTTCATCTGCTTCTGTATCTTTATTTATTGTTATTAAAATTTTTCCTTCTGTATCAAGTACATCAATACTTCCATTCTCTCCTAGTATTTCTTGTACTTGTGCTTTATCTATTGTAGAGTCTGTATATACAACATCTTTTGAAGTTTCTTTTACTTCTATTTTTTGTGCAATATCTTTATTGCTAACCATTATTTTTGCTGTCTCTTTGAATGTTGTTTCATATTTATTTTCTGGATTACGTTCATTTGCTTTAATATATCCATCATATATATCATCTGTCTGATGTTCTACTGACACAACTCCACTAACTTTTTCTTTAACGTCAAACTCCTGGTCAACATTTGTTACTAATTTAGTCTCATCCTTATCTTTAAATGTTTCTTCAACATTAGCTCTTATTCTTAAATTTCTAGCTTCATCATCTGCTACATAGCAATCACTTTTGTAAATACAAATAATTTCATATTCATCTCTTGCATCTGCTACCTTTTCCGCATAGTCTTCATTTTCAGCTATTATTTCAAGAATTCCTGTGCTTGAATGATACTCATATTTTGCTGTTTTGCCGCCATTTGTTGCTTTAGTTGATTTTGTTATAACTTCAACTCTTTCAGGTTTATAATCGCCTATCCATGGCAAATCAACATTGATACTTGTTTTCTTAATTGGTTGATATTCTTCTCCTTCTGCAAATTCGACTCCTGTTTTAAAATTAAATTGTGCTAGTACGCCTTTGCTACCAGTATCACTGTCTTTTGTTGTCGTATCAAAATTTTCATATTTAGTTAAATTGAATTCTGCTACTACTTTTGTTTTGTCTTTATTTATATTTTCTTTAATAGCATCAACTGCTTTTGCAATTACGATGCTCAAAGAACTATTTAATAACAAAACAATTAGCATAAAAATGATGCACAATTTTTTTCTCATATAACTTCCCCCAATATTTCTTACAATATATTAATTAAATAATAATTCGTTCTATACTTTAAGTCAATATCCCCAAAAAGACTTAAATTTCCTATTTTTTCTAGGTCTTTACGGCTCTTCACTTCATGGCGAAATATGTCTTTTTTATTACATTTTGGTAACTTTTTGTGCCCCAAAATAATGTTTTTTCCATTTTTGCCTAGGGACTAGCACATTTT
>ULMV01024483.1_pt1 | contig 11808 bp, 6 predicted proteins | sample 1951751 | NCBI WGS metagenome assembly ULMV01 (sample SAMEA4835560, study PRJEB28245) | human gut metagenome | biome: gut microbiome; material: fecal sample | place: Denmark | collected 2008 | reverse complement strand
CAGGAGCACGAAGAGCAGCCATATCGGACATAATTGTGTCATGATAGTAAATGGCTGTGCACTTAGCACATTCCTTCTCACCGTTAGCCTGATCAGCCTTGAGCTTTTCAAGAGCGGCATTCATAGCCTTGAGCTCAACTGTAACTGCCTCAAGTCTTTCCTTCTGAACACTTGCGTCACAGCCTACAGCCTCTACGGAAGCGATAGAGTTAGCAAGCTCAGTTGTGTAGCTGATGACAGCAGGAAGAATCTGCTTGGATGCCATGCTTATCATCGTGAGAGCCTCTATGTTGATGTACTTGGTGTATGTCTCGTATGTAATCTCCTCGCGGGATTCAAGCTCAGCTTTTGTGAAGATACCGAATTTCTCAAATAACGCGACAGCCTTATCTGTTGTGAGAGCACTTGCAGCGTCTACCATGGACTTGATATTAGGAAGTCCTCTTCTCTCAGCCTCAGCTACCCACTCATCTGAGTAACCGTTACCGTTGAAGACAATTCTCTTATGCTCAGTCATGTACTTCTTGATTAACTCATGAACATCCTTGTCGAAATCGTCGGACTTCTCAAGAATATCCGCAGCCTCACAGAATGCCTCCGCAACAATTGCGTTGAGAACTGTGTTAGGGCTTGCGATTGAATCGGCGGAGCCAACCATACGGAACTCGAACTTGTTACCTGTAAAAGCAAAAGGTGAAGTTCTGTTTCTGTCGGTAGCATCCTTTGCAAAATCAGGAAGTGTTGAAACACCTGTGAGAAGCTTGCCGCCCTCAATGCTGTGTGTAGCTGTACCTGTCTCTATAATCTGGTTAACAACATCCTCAAGCTGGTCGCCAAGGAACATTGAAATGATTGCAGGAGGTGCCTCGTTAGCTCCAAGTCTGTGATCGTTTCCTACATCGGAAGCGGACTGGCGGAGGAGATCAGCGTGTATATCGACTGCCTTCATTATGCAGGCAAGTACAAGCAGGAACTGAAGGTTCTCGTTAGGTGTATCACCCGGGTCGATGAGGTTGACACCATTATCCGTAACGATGGACCAGTTGTCATGCTTACCTGAACCATTGACACCTGCAAATGGCTTCTCATGGAGAAGACATGCAAGACCATGACGTGTGGCAACCTTCTTCATAACATCCATAACAAGCTGGTTGTGGTCAACTGCGACATTGGCTGTCTCATAGATAGGAGCAAGCTCATGCTGTGCTGGGGCAACCTCGTTATGCTGTGTCTTAGCTGTTACGCCAAGCTTCCAGAGTTCAATGTTGATGTCCTTCATATAAGCGCCGATTCTTTCCTTGATAGAACCGAAGTAGTGGTCCTCAAGCTCCTGACCCTTAGGAGCAGGTGCGCCGAAGAGAGTACGTCCGGTATAGATTAAATCCTTTCTTTCAAGGTACTTTTCTCTGTCAACAATAAAGTACTCCTGCTCAGGACCGACAGATGCTGTAACCTTGGTAGCCTCTGTGTTTCCGAAAAGTCTTACAATACGAAGAGCCTGCTGGCTTACTGCTTCCATGGAACGAAGGAGAGGAGTCTTCTTATCAAGAGCCTCACCCTTATAGGAACAGAAAGCTGTAGGGATACAGAGGATGGCACCTGTTGCATCCTCCTTAACGAATGCAGGTGATGTGCAGTCCCAAGCCGTATAGCCTCTGGCTTCAAATGTAGCTCTTAAGCCGCCGGACGGAAAAGAAGAAGCATCAGGCTCACCCTTTATAAGCTCCTTGCCGGAGAACTCCATAATCATCTTGCCGTCTGCATCAGGATGTGTGACGAAGGCATCATGCTTCTCAGCTGTGATACCTGTGAGTGGCTGGAACCAGTGGGTATAGTGTGTTGCACCCTTTTCGACTGCCCAGTCCTTCATAGCCTTTGCGATAACATCGGCATCGGAAATTGACAGCTCGCCACCCTTGTTCATAACATTCATGAGATTTGCAAATACCTTCTTAGGAAGGCGCTCTCTCATCTTACCAACTGTGAATACATTTTCGCCAAAAATTTCTTCTACATTGATATTGCTCATTCTTTTCCATTCCTTTCATGCTATAAATTTTTCGTGGTGATTATGCATCAGTATGTACAGTGGATTGTATTTTATCCGAACTATATGTCTGTTATTTATATCTATAATTAGACATATATGCATAAAAAAAGGGCATTCCAAATAAACGGAACGCCCTTGTTCACTCACACGAATATATGACCTTGTTCCCTAAATATTGACTTTAGTATTACAAGACATCATTTATGTTAATAAAATAAACTATAACTCACAAAATTGCAAGCCCTTTTTTAAAAAAAACTTATTTTTTTTATTCAGCCTTGCCAACTGAGCCGAATAACTCCATCTTCTCTTTTACAGTTTCCTTAATTGCTGCTGCACCAGGAGCTAAAAGCTTACGAGGGTCGAAGCCCTTGCCCTCTAAGTCCTTGCCTGCCTCAATGTACTTACGTGTAGCATCTGCGAAGGATAACTGGCACTCTGTATTTACGTTAATCTTGGCAACACCAAGAGAGATAGCCTTCTTAATCATATCAGCAGGGATGCCTGTACCACCGTGAAGAACAAGTGGCATATCACCTGTAAGCTCCTTAACGGCTGCAAGTGTCTCGAAGCTGAGTCCCTTCCAGTTAGCAGGGTACTTACCGTGAATGTTACCGATACCTGCTGCAAGCATTGTTACGCCAAGGTCTGCAATAGCCTTACACTCGTTAGGGTCTGCACACTCACCCATACCGATTACGCCGTCTTCCTCACCGCCGATAGAACCAACCTCAGCCTCAAGGGACATATTGTGCTCAGCACAAATCTTAACTAATTCCTTAGTCTTTGCAATGTTCTCCTCGATAGGGTAGTGGGAACCATCGAACATGATTGATGAGAAACCTGCCTCTACACACTTAAGGCATCCTTCGTATGAGCCGTGGTCTAAGTGAAGAGCAACAGGAACAGTGATGTTGAGCTCTTCCATCATTCCGTTAACCATGCCGACTACGGTCTTGTAGCCTGCCATATATTTTCCGGCACCTTCGGAAACACCGAGGATAACAGGGGAATTAAGCTCCTGAGCTGTTGTAAGGATAGCCTTAGTCCACTCAAGGTTATTAATATTAAACTGGCCAACTGCATAATGACCGGCAACTGCCTTTTCAAGCATTTCTTTAGCTGTAACTAACATAAGCATACCTCCGATATTGTTATTATTTTGACAATATTATAACACATAAAGTAAAAAAGGGAATAGGAAAAATTATAAAAACTGTGTGAATTTTATTTTGCGTTATATTTTAGTATGGTTTTGATTTTATATGCCAGAGTGTCACTTACATCGTAAATAACGCAGCGCTTTTGAACGGAATTTCTCTTGTAGCCGAAGGCTGTTGTGTCGGTGTAGGTTGAGCTTGCACAGTAGAGTGGAACAAAAAATTCATGCAGGTATAGCTTCTCCCTTTCCGGTGGAACTATGCCGGTTTTGCTTAAATCAGGGTTGGTATCGTATGCAGGGAGTATGAATTTCTTTATGGAGCCGAAGTCGGCGGACACATTGTCCACATAGCCGAAAACATATATTCTTAGCTGCCCCTTGTGGCCACCCATAAATGTTGTACCCGAAGCCTTGTAGGAAATGTTTTCAATATATGCCTCAACGCGGAAATAGTCGCGGATATATTTATATGATGTGGGAAGTGGAGGTGATGAAGCATCGGGAATGTCGGAAAGCTCCCTGTACCCTATATCCTCCGCGCGTATAGCAGCTCCTGTCTGCAGGGTTCCGAAATCATACCGTGTTATCGGGATGGTCGCTTCATTGCCAAGCTTGTCCGTGGCTGTTATCTGAAGCTGTACCTTTTCGATGTTCTCCGCACCGGGAAGGCTGTCATACAGGTTAAAGCGGCAGATATAGGTTCCTGAACCGTCATCAGGTGTGAAAGCATGGTCAACACTGTTTGTCAGGTCGGATGCATCGCTTATACGGAGAGCATATCCGGCTATGCCGGCTATATCATCGTGCGGATCATGTATGGTCATCACGGCATAAGGTGAATCCGTTATGGAATCGTTGTAAAGACCGAGGGTGAGGTTGTTTTCCGTATAGTCTGCCGTTCCCTGCGGGGCGGTGTTGTCGAATACATATATGCCGTACACATGGCAGCTGTTGACTGTTGCGAGTGCGGAAGGGCTCACGGAGAGGCTGCCGCTGTTATCCATCACCTGACGCACCCACAGATAGTAATATCCGTCCATTGAGGCTCCAAGGTCAGGAAGTGAAGTTGTAAAGCCTGAAGGGGAGGCGGCACTGCCGTAGCTTTCCCATTCCGAAGGCAGGGCGGAGGCAGAAGCGGAGAAGCCGTACTCATAGCTGTTGTCCGTCCTCAGTCCTGAGCCGTGCTCCGTCACGGTTATGGTTATGTCGATGCTCCTTACAGCATCATTGTCCGCATCAGGATTTACGGTATGTGCCGGGGTTACATCTATCACGGGCGCGAAGGTGTCACGCCATGATGGATACAGGTCAATTACAGCTCCGCCGGCAGCTGAGAGGTTCCATTTTCTGGTTTCACCGCCGCCTGTATAGTCGGAGAGAAGACTGTTTTTGTACCAGCCGCTTATGGCATATTCCGTGGTGTCCTGTCCGCCAGCGGTGTAGACAATTGAGTATGTGTCCGGTGCGGCAGGAAGAAGGCTTTCTGTATCGTAGGTAAACACTGCACTGTAGTACTCATTTTCCTTCCATGTCCACACTGAAGAAGTCAGTTCCCTGTCAGAAGGCTTAACAAGTGTTCCAAGAGCTTCCGCCGGCACGCTGCTGTGGAGTCTCACCTCGTATTTGACAGGCGTCCATTTTGCGAATGCTGTCTTGTCGCTTGTATAATGCCATATATCATCACCATTAAGCCTTGTGCCGCCTGTGTAGCTTCCATTCACTATCGTGCCGTCTACGCACCAGCCCTCGAACACCCAGCCTGTGAGCTGTGGCTCGGGAAGTCTGCCGATGCTGCTGTCAAAGGTGACCTTCCGTGATGCTTCGTCAGCTCCGGTGACGGTTCCCGTTGCATTGCCCGGCTTGCTGTAATCGAAGGTGAGCGTGTATTCCAGCGGTTTCCACTGTGCGTACAGTGTGGCGGTTCCGCCGGGGATGAGCGTGAGGTTCTTTACAACTGCCTTATCTCTGTAGTTAGAACCATTGTCTGCCGTACCGTCGGCACTTCTGTTCCAGCCAGCGAAAGTATAACCAACTCTTGAAAATCCGTTTGCCGGGAGTGCCTTACTCTCATCGTATGTAAATACCTCATCGGACATGCTTCCTGTTGCCCTTGTGCTTCCGCTGTCATTGTCATTCTTTTCAAAATGTACTGTATACGCTCCCATATACTCCCACTTAGCCACCGCTGTGACATTACCCCTGTAAATCCAGTTTCCGTTAGAGCCAAAGTAAGGTGAAGCCTTTGTCTGCCCGCTGTTGTCAGTATAGGTGAGAACCGCCTTTCCATTGACATCATATAGTGGAACATCGGTGCAGATTATGTTTCCATTTGTGTCATATTTTAAGCTGCCATCTGTACCGGCCTCAGCCGCATACCAGCCACAGAACTTATAACCATAGCGAGTAGGAGCTTTGACGGAAACGTTGCCATACTTTGGATTAGATATATCTACAGCACCATCTACCCAGTTACCCGAACCATCTGCATGTAAAACGTAAGCTTTCGCCTGTTTGCTATCTTTATAAGTATGCAATGTATATACTGAGTTGTCAGCAAGTGTTCCGCCGTTGGCATTGAACTGTACTGTGTTATAAAACACGATGCCAATGATGGCATTAACATGCTGTCCGTAGCCTGGAGTAACGCCTGTACTTATCAGGTCTCTATGGTTAGCTGCCGCTTCTGATTTATCATCCTGTGTTATGTCATAAAAGCTTCCGTCATTTGTATTCAAAGTCTTGGTTCCTTCAAGGAGAAAGATGAACTCCATGCCGTTCTCACCCATGGTCTTGGTGAACACAAAAGACTTGTTGTTCTGGAAAGCCTCATGGTCACCAATGGTTTCCCAGGTCTGATGCGATAACTGGGTATTGATTGTAGGGAATGATTCATATAGGAAGTCCCACCAGCCAATGTCTGTATCATTTTCATCATATCCATTCTCAGTCCACTTACCTGTAACTCCTGTCATGGATTTATTATAGCTGCCAATCCAGTACATTCTTACATGCTCTTCCCTGAGATTAGCAGGTCTGTCGCTGTCACTGTAGTGTGTAATCTCCGGCTGGGTAATAAGAACATAGTCAACCAGATCCGACTCCGCATAGGTTAACGAATACTCATAGAAGTACTTGTTGGTATCAATGGACTCAAGACCTGCCAGAGTGTTACCGAGAACACCCGGATATACTATATTTGTCATGGCACATTCTGTCCTGCCACTAGGATTGTTCTTCTTATCAGATTTCCAACTATCTAAGTCTGCCTGAACTGCATCCATCTTATGCCGCCCCGAAGAATCATAATGTGTACTATACAACGGGTCATTTGCGTCATTATGATAGCAGTGAATTAACTGAATTGTTATTGTTGCAAGCTGACGTTTGTCTCCAAAAGCAGGATTATCATTATTCCAAAACGCAGATATATTTTCTATTCCAATACCTGTAATAAACAAAATACAAGTAAGCAGGATAACCATAACTTTAGCAACATAGTTTTTCTTTTTATTCATAGGTACCTCCTTATGAAAAAGTTTTATTTAAATATGAAAGAAGTAAAATTTTTCTACATACAAAAAGACGTATGTTTTGTCTACATACGTCTTAAACATGAGAAAATATTTTATTAAGTAAGTTATTATTTATAAAGGTAGCCATGCATTACGAAGCCTTCGGCATAATCGCCAACACCTTCTAAAGCATCACTATACCCAAATGCACCACATCCTTCTTTAGCACCCATCCAATTAAACTCGTCTGTGAAGTACGCTTCCAGCGACCCATCATGCTGACTTCCCCTAGTCTGATTAAGAGGGATATCCGGATGCTCATCATACCAGCTAGGGAGCGACTTCTTGGTTCCCTCGACAGTCACCGTGTCGGTTACGCCGCATACTGAACAGGTTGCTGTCTTGGTGCCGTCCTTCTCTGTTGTGGCATCATTGTTATAGACATACTCCCCGAAGCTGTGTGCTGTCTTGGCAATAGGCTCTGTGTAGCTGTGACCGCATGCACATGTGTAGGTTGTAACACCTTCCTCTGCACAGGTGGCTGCTTTTGTGACTGTGGCTGTGTAATTATGTACATGAGCCAGCTTAGTACCGGATGCAGTTCTTGTATTCTTCTCTCCACAGATGGAGCATACTGCAGTCTCTGTACCGTCTGTCTGCTCGGTCGCATCGTTGTTGTAGGTATAAGCTCCGAAGATATGTCCGGCTGCTGGGATGCTCTCGGTATATGAATCTCCGCATGAGCACTTGAAGGTCTTGATTCCTTCACTTGTGCAGGTTGGCTGCTTTGTGACGATCTCTGCATAGCTGTGGGTGTGAACAGGCTGTGTAGCCTTCTCTGTAGCCTTTTCAGTAGCCTTCTCGGTCTGCTTCTCTGTAGCCTTTTCAGTAGCCTTCTCGGTCTGCTTCTCAGTAACCTTCTCAGTTGGTGCCTGAGTGGTGCTTTCCGTTACCTTCTCGGTAGCTTTCTCTGTCTGTTTTTCAGTTGGTGCCTGGGCTGCGGCTGTTGTGGACTCCGTTACCTTTGATGTTGTAGTCTCGGTTACGGTTGCAGCTGCCTTTGAGGTCTCGGCATTAGTTGTTGCGGCTGTTGTCACTGAGCTGTCGCTGCCCGCCTTTGTGGTCTCTTCGCTATCCTTAGAGGCTTCGGCTGATACGTTACCTTCGCCGGACTTTTCGGTGGCATCAGATTCCTTTGTGCCGGTACCTTTGCCTGCACCGGTATCCTTTGAGGCATTGCCACTTTCCTTTGTAGGCCCAGTTTCCTTAGTATTGCCGCCCTTATTTGTGGTGCTGTCCTGCTTTGTGGATGCCGCCTCAGTGCTTGTCGATGTGCCGGCTGGCAGCTCCGTACCCACAGGAAGGGTATCTACAGGGGCGAATGTTTTGCTGCAGGCAGTGGCTGTGAGCAGTGTGGACGCTATCACAGCGGCTGTCATAAAGCTGTTAAATCTATGTTTTCTCATATATCTTTTCTCCGTTTCCTGGCTGTCCGGTGCAGGGCATACAGGCGGTTGACCTGATTAGTGCACTTACAGCTCATCATTTGTTTTTTAATATAGATATATTATAACTGATATTCTCATTTACAACAATATGCATTCCTGTATGATTTTTAATTTTTTCAATAATTCGGATTAGTGCATGTGGCATAAAATGAAATAGGTTTAATATCTTGACGTATTATTGTGATGTGGGGTTAAAACACGCCAGCTTAATATAATATGTTATACACGCTAAGCTTATAGAGTGTGTTTTGACTCCGACATCTTATTATTTAATTGTCAAAGAACCGTGAAAAGAGATATTAGCTAATATAGTGGTGTTACATGGTCGGAGTAGATTTTTGTACCTCATTGTGATATACTACCTGTGTTTTATTTTTTAGATAATATTATTGCCGGTTACGGCAGAATGAGAGGAAATTTATTGTGAGAGCATACGAACGTTTACTTAAATATGTTAGCTATGAAACAACATCTGATGAAAACAGTCAGACATGTCCAAGCTCGGCTAAGGAACTGGTACTAGCGGATGAGCTTGTCGAGGATCTTAAGGCGATAGGTGTTGCGGACGCGCATGTGGACAAGGACGGCTATGTGTACGGAAGCATTCCGGCGACCAAGGGGGCAGAGAATGAGAAGACGATAGGTCTTATCGCACACATGGATACAGCACCGGCAATGTCGGGAGCAGATATCAAGCCGCGTATTATCAATGATTATGATGGAGCAGATATAGTTCTCAATGAGAAGCTTGGGGTGGTCATGGATACCGTTACATTTCCACAGCTTAGAAATTATGTCGGACAGGACCTTATAGTGACGGACGGAACCACACTCTTAGGGGCAGACGATAAGGCGGGTATCGCTGAGATTATGACAGCGGCGGCTCAGATTATAGAAGCTGATAAAGACTGTGAAGGCAATACTGATGAGCATATCGCACATGGTAAAATCTGCATAGCGTTTACACCGGATGAGGAGATAGGAAGAGGAGCGGACAGGTTCAATGTTGAGAGCTTTGGTGCCGATTATGCGTATACGGTTGATGGCGGTATGCTGGGGGAGATAGAGTTCGAGAACTTCAATGCGGCATCTGCTAAGGTTCATATCAAGGGCGAGAATATTCATCCGGGTGAAGCTAAGAATAAGATGAAGAATGCTTCCTTACTTGCAATGGAGTTTAACTCCATGCTGCCTCCGGCAGAGATTCCGGCGCATACGGAAGGATATGAGGGCTTCTTCCACCTCTGCGGCATGAGCGGTGATGAGGAGAATGCGTATCTTGATTATATCGTGCGTGATCATAATATGGACAAGTTCCTTGAAAGAAAGGCGATGCTTGAACATATCACAGCATATCTTAATACAAAATACGGTGCCGGAACGGTTAACCTTGACATGAAGGATTCTTACTATAATATGAGGGAAAAGCTTGAGGCTGACATGTATATTGTGGACAGGGCAGTTGAGGCGATGAGGGAGAACGGCGTTGAGCCGATTATCCAGCCTATCCGCGGGGGTACCGATGGCGCACGTCTGTCATTCATGGGACTTCTGTGTCCGAATCTGAGCACAGGTGGACATAACTTTCATGGAAAGTATGAATATATCTGCATACAGTCGATGGATAAGATGGTAGAAATTATAAAGTCTATTGTCTGCAAAGTCAATTAGTTATGCTTTAAGATAACATAAACCAATGGAGAATATTTATGGGAAATATAAGAATTATAACGGACAGTGCTTCTGATATGCCTGTCGACTATAGAGAGGATGTGACGGTTGTACCGCTTCATGTGAGATTTGGTACGGAGGAATACCTTGATGGTGTGAATTTAAGTCATAGGGAATTTTACGAGAAGCTTATTGAGAATGAGGAGCTGCCTACAACGAGCCAGGTGGCACCGTATGCTTTTGAGGATGTATATGAAAAGGCCGGACAGGCGGGGGAGCAGGTTATAGTGATAACCATTTCAGGCAAGCTCTCAGGGACATACCAGAGTGCGTGCATTGCCGCTTCTGATTACAAGGACATGGTTCATGTGATTGACAGTGAGAATGTCACGGTAGGTGAGAGGGCGCTTGTCGAGTATGCCATAAGACTTAAGGATGCAGGCGCCGACATAGATACTATCGTAAATACGATTGACAGGGAGAAGAAGAATATTCATGTTGTCGGTCTTTTAGACACACTTGAATACCTTAAAAAGGGCGGACGTATATCAAAGACTGTTGCATTTGTGGGTGGAATGCTATCAATTAAGCCGGTTATTTCCATAGAAGCCGGTGAGGTTGCCATGCTCGGAAAGGCAAGGGGCTCTAAGCAGGGGAATAATCTCCTTGTACAGCAGATTGAGAAGGCGGGGGGAATAGATTTCTCCAAGCCGCTGTATCTTGGATATGCAGGCCTTGATGATACACTTTTACAAAAGTATATCACGGATAGCACACATCTGTGGAAGGAGCATGCAGATAGTCTGGATATAATGTCGGTCGGAGGAGCCATCGGAACACATGTGGGTCCGGGTGCCATTGCGGTTGCATTCTTTGCACTCTGATGTACTGAATACTTTGAAGGTGCAGAAAAAAGTCCCCCTCAGGCATTTTTCCGGTCAGGCAATGAGCTTGCCTTCAGGGTGCCGGTAAGGGGGACTTTATCGAAATTCTGATTTTAGTAAAAACGCGTTATTTTGGTAAAGTCCAATTCTTCCTCAGCTTCCTGGGCAACGCGCTTGTTTGTGATGGCTATATGGTCGAGATATGTTATGAAAAGGTCGGATACATCAAGAGCATATTCCTCAGCAATCCTGTTGAGCTCAGGCATCATCAGGGTAGTATCAGGCACACCCGGCTGGTTAGCGCGTTCGCTCTCTACGAAGTCATCGATTCTTTTCATGAGTGCAATTTTTGTATTTGTATCGAGGTCTTTCATGGGTATTCCTTTCTAAAAAAGATAATAATAATATAGTATAGCACAGGAAAACGGAAAGTCAATCTATGCGAACGGAACCGCCACAACCATGATATGTCGGCGCGGTATACACTTAAAGCCGGATTACAGTATTAAAAAGATATATGGGATTTGATTATGAATAAGAAAAAATTTATTTGGAATATGTTGGGAAGCGGAATATACTCGCTGGCAACCGTTATTTTTGTCATGCTTGCCAAGAGAATTGTCGGTGAGGAGGCCGGAGCGAAGTTCTATATGGCATTCACAACCGGACAGATGCTTTTGACAATAGGATACTTTGAGATACGCCCATTTCAGGTGACGGATGTCAAGGGGCAGTACAGGGCGGAGGAGTATTTCGGCTTCAGAGGTCTAAGCTGTCTTGCAATGCTTATATGCGGTCTTGTTGTCGGTGTGGTGTATGTCGCGAATGGAAAAGCGGATGGGGCAGGCTTCGGGCTTATCATGGCAATGTGTATGCTTAAGATGTTCGACGGTATTGCGGATGTGTTCGAGGGTGAATTTCAGCGCAATGACAGGATAGATATATCCGGTATGTCCATGACGTTCCGAACCATTGCGATAATGGCGGCGTTCTCTGTTGCGGCATGGATGACCAGGAATAT
>ULMV01002068.1_pt1 | contig 11830 bp, 8 predicted proteins | sample 1951751 | NCBI WGS metagenome assembly ULMV01 (sample SAMEA4835560, study PRJEB28245) | human gut metagenome | biome: gut microbiome; material: fecal sample | place: Denmark | collected 2008 | reverse complement strand
GGCATAAAATTCATTTCACACTATTGAAAGCTAATTGAAAGAGATAGCATTAATAAAATAACTGATTAGCCCAGACTTTTTCAGCATCAGTCTGTACATAATTCTTATTTGTATAGATACGAATCCAATCAATTTCCATTCGAGGCGTATTATCATCCGTTTCACAATTGGCAATACTTTTCAGTACATTATCCCAACCTTCAGGCGCTTTACCAGCAGCCCGTTCCGAGCTTTCAGCCAATCTCATAAAGAAGTAGAGACCGGCACTGCCACCAGCAGCAGTAGCAGGATCAGGATTAGCAGTAGCAGGAGTTCCAGCCTTGTCGAATGGCCACCTGTCAGGAGATTGTGTACGATTCACAGTCAGATTGGTTGCTCCATTAATTCCTAAATTGATTATATTTTCATCCACAAGTTCCACCCAATATATATTCCATTCATTCGCTTGAGGTATTGCTACACTCTTTGAACCTATCTCATTATCAACAGTTACAGCCTGAGTAATTACAGAACCTTGAGTGTTCTTGAGAATATCGATCTCATCTTTCGTGTTCGGAAGGGAATTTTTCTGATTTTTAAGTCCGATTGTCGGAACAAAACCAGTCCGTATTCCTCTCAAACGCGCCTTCACTTCAATTCTCATACCAGGAAAGAACCGAGTATGTTGTGGGGCAAAAATACCACCAAATTTAGAACATTGCAATGCGGCGACACCGTAATCCTTGGTAGCAGTCATGGCACCAGTCCCCTGAACATTTTTATCCACCCACATATTTAAAATACCTTCATTGGTTATATTTGTACATTTTGCATTATTCACAGCTTGTATTTTCTGTGACGGTGCATCATTAATATCAGAAAAGGCCCAAGAAATACGATGTCCGAAAGCATTAGGGGTATTATTTCCGCCACTAAAACTATTATTAATATAATGGAACTCTATCGCATTGCATAATACCCAATCTTTATCTTTCAAAGCTGAAGTGGGATGAGCGCTATTCTTATTCATAGCTATTTTATCTCCCGTAAACCAACTTTCAATTGCAGTTTTATTTTTATCAGACATAAACGGCCTATCCGGGAATTCATACACCTTCGTTATATCAAACAGATTAGGATCTCCCATAGATTCCAAATCAGTCATAGTTATAGTCAGAGTAGAATTTATCATCGGATTCGCTGGAGAATCACTCTCCAGATTCAATACCAGTTGCAAATCCCCTGTCATTTCAAAATCCTGTTTAATAGTCACAGCATCACTTTTTGCCGAAGTTCTTCCTGCAGGAATTGTTAATGTAGAAGGTAAATTTTCATACCTATCTCCTTCCCCTTCTTTCGGAGTAATTTTCATATTAAGAGGTACGGAACTTGGTTTTTCAATCTTTGCAACTAATACAAACTTACCACCTTCCATTACTACATTCTCCGCATTGTTCTCCAATGATGCCATTATCCGATAATAATCGGAAACCTTAATTACCTGACTGGAGCCTTCCATCTTATAACCACGGGCAAAAGCCGTAAAGTTTATAGCAGTACTACCCGTCAGTCCGGATGCCTTTATCGGAAAATCCACCTGAATCTGTTTCTCCCCCTTCGGAAAAGTAACGATTCCATTGAACTGTTCGAATACATTCGAAGCATCCTCCGTTCCGGCTTTCGCCGTAAAGTAAATATCAAAATCTTCATTTGCTACAACCTCCTTGCCATCAGCATCCGGTTCTACATTAATATTCACTTTCAAGTGTTCTCCCATCGCAAATGCGTTGTCATTGATGCTCATCGTTAATGGCACGATTTCCGGCAGAGGGCGGTATTTCGTTTCTTCCTCACACCCAGTCAACCCCATGGTCAACAAGCATATCGGAAATATTTTATATAATATGTTCTTCATATCTTTATCTATCTAATTATCATAAATGAATTTTATTCAGTTCCCTTACTTAGTCGGCCATCCCGGATTCTGATTCAGCTCATGGTCCATCTGGATTTCATCCGGTGGTATGGGTAACAAGTAATCACGATCTTCATTAAACTTGTAGCCTTCAGGCAAGTACTCTTTCAACGGATCCATCCATCCTTCATTATCTGTCAGTACATGATTCAGTCCTTCTTTCCGCAATGTAGGCGAAAAGCTCAGATAAAGTACACCGTCTTTGCCCAGATAAGCTCCACGTCCGCGTCCTTCCACACCTTTCAACGTTCCGGCTACCCTCCAACGCATCAGGTCATCCAAACGAAAACCTTGCAGAGATAGCTCTGAGCGTCTTTCCCGACGTACCTCCTGCACTGCCGGCGGCAGGCCTTGGAAAGGGAAGTGAGGATCAGCCGCCGGAGTAACATAGGCCACACCGGCTCTTTGACGCAATGGCTTCAATGTTTTCTCTGCCACGCCATCGTTATACAGCCCCAATTCGGCGGCAGCTTCAGCATAACAAAGCAATCCTTCGGCATAGCGGAACATGACATGAGCCGTTTCACAATTGCCGGTTACATAGGTCGTATCAATGCCAAGGCGAGTATGGAACCCGGTCACGTTCTTGTAAATACCATCCCCATTCAAGCGCGGAGATGAAATATCTTTATTCTTTTCCTTTTGTTCTTCTTCGGTACCTGTCTCGTCATACGCTCTCACATTCATCAAGCTATTAGATTTGAACTTACAACCGGTATGCATCACCATGGCCAAAAGTCTTCCGTCACGATCTTTAAATACCTCATTAAAGTCCTTATACTTTTCATCGGTTGGGTCAACCGGCGTACCATCCACATTCAGAAAGTTATCCACCAAAGACTTGGATAGTCCCGAAGGCTTCACATTATCTGTTACTCCACCGCTAAGCTGTTGAGTAACGGTATTGAACACGCCATCAGCTATTGAATATTTTTTCCAAAAAGTCACTTCGCTAATGTTGGAAAGATCGTTTGAATTGAATAGCTCCGAAAAAGCGTCATCTATATTGGTAGCTTTCGGATTGGTTGCTGTCATATGCAAAGTCAGTCCGACCGGGAACAAATATTGATCTCCCCAGTTCATCACTTCCTTAAAAAACTCTTCAGAGTTATCTTCCGTTGCAAAATCAGTTCCTTTGTGATACTTCTCCCACGAACCTTCGTACAAAGCAACTCGCATAGCCAGAATCATGGCCGTTTCTCTGTTGACACGCAATCCACTGTATTTACTGCGGGAATGTAAATTAGCACGAGCCTCCGGTATCAACCCAATAGCCGCTTTCAAATCGTTCAGGATGAAACGGGCTGCATCCGCACGTTTTGTCGCCGGAATTTGCAAACCGCCCAACGTAGCATTGCCATCCCAGAAGTCATCCATAATGGGAATATTACCAAAACGTGTGAGCAGATAGAAGTGCCAATAAGCACGGAAGAAATACGCTTCCCCTCTCAATGAAAGCACTTCGTCCGTCTCGTCCACCTCGGAAACTGCGTAATAATGGAAAAAGTAATTCACCATACGCAAGTTTTTATAGCCTTTATTCCAATCGTCAGAACCACTGAATTGATTATTCTCTCCATTCAGGCGCATATCATACTTTTCCGAAAGGATATTGTCACTGTTCACCTCTTCTCCTCTGACACCAATACCATATTGAGCCGGAGCCGGTAGAGAAGTATACAAATTATTTATATAGCTCTCTACATTCTCTCTGGTTTTCAAGAAATCTTCATTGTTAGGCTGCGTATAGGGTTTACGGTCCAAATAGTCGGAACACGCCGACAACAGTAAGCCTGCAAAAACAGTCAGGATAATTATTTTATTTTTCATGATAGCGTTCCTCTTTAATTAAAATGTAAAATCAAGTCCAAACACGAAATTACGGTTCATCGGATACACCTTTCCGTTACCATTCTGATTTTGAGCCGAGGTAAGTCCCGGAGCAGCCGCGTTACTTCCGCCTGCCCACGCGTTCACCTGATTAAGGGTTTCCGGATCAAACTGATTCGGCAGTTTACTGATGGTAAACAGGTTATCGCATGTAAAGTATACTTTCAAGTTACTTAGTCCAATATTCTTCAACAATTGAGGCTTAAAAGTATAGGATACTGTCAAGTTCTTCATACGCATATATGCCGCATTCAGCATATAGCGGGTAGTATTGTATCCCGTATTGGCATTCGTTGTCTGGGCATCGGTCGTCAGTCGAGGTAGATATCCATTGGGATTCTCGGGACTGAAATAATCGAGATGCTCCTTGAACCATTCTTTACCACCGAATAGGTAAGTACTGGCGGCCATCGGGAAATCTCTCTTGGCAACTCCTTGCAGCAAAGTGGATATTTCAAATCCCTTATATCCTACGTTTAGATTGATACCGAAACTGTATTTGGGAGTGGCATTACCGATAATTTTCAAATCACCATGGTCGGCCAATGTACCCTTACCCGGATCCACTTTACCGTCACCGTCGGAATCAATGTATTTCAAGTCGCCTCGTTGCCACTTGTCACCGGACTTAAAGAAACTAAGATCTACTTGTCTGAGGTATGCATCCACTTCACGATTGGACAAAAAGAGATCATTCGCTTCATATCCCCAAATCTCACCAACGTCCATTCCTTCATAATATCCTTTATTAGTTGCCAAACCGGTATGATTGTTGTATATCAACCCCTCCGGATTATTATATTTGGTGACAACAGCTTTGTAATTGAATACATTGAATCCTATGCCATAGCTAAAACCACATTTCAACTGGTCCTGCCAGTTTACAGACAATTCCCAACCACGATTACGTAAAGTAGCGTTATTGACCTTCGCACGGTCATCCGTACTAATACCTCCGAGATTCGGAATAGCTTCAGCAGGTCCAATCATGTCGCGCGTGGTACGCTGATAAATATCGGCAGTAATAGACAGTTGGTTATCCAACAACATCAAGTCGATACCTAAGTTGGCATTATCCACCTTCTCCCACGTAATATACGAACTGATCATCTTAGGCGTAGTGGCTAAAGTTCCTTTTTGAGGAGTAGCTTGCACACCGGGCAACAGCCAAGCATTGGGTGAATCGGAGGTCAAACTCTGAATCCCAAGGTAATCGTAGAGTCCCGCTCCGTTCTGATTACCCAAGCGACCGTAAGAAACACGTACTTTCAATTGAGAAACCGGCAGATTCAAAGCTTTGAAATAGTCGGTACGAGAAATGTCATAACCGGCTGAGAAAGAAGGGAACAATCCCCAGCGATTTCCCGGAGCAAAACGGGAAGAACCGTCATAACGTCCACTGAATTCCAGAAAATAAATCTCCTTGTAATTCCAATTCAGTTTAGCGTACATACCCATTGTAGCCCAATGTGTCCGGTCTTCACCTGCCAATACTTGCCCGTTAGCATTCACAAAAGAGAATATATCACTAGTCAGCAATCCGTCTTTATAAGTATAACCATTCGAATTTTCTTGCAGTTCCATCTGGAAACCCGCCATCGCCTTAAAGAAGTGGTCGCCCCAAGCATGTGTGTAGGATGACGATACGTTTGGAGACAGGTAGTAGTTGAAAGTATTACCGCGTGTATAAGAGCCCCAATTAGAGTTTTTCCAGTTCATGCCCGGATATTGATACCCCTGCTTGGTTCCCTTACTTATATCCAACGTTCCGTCAGGCTTTTCAGCAGTGGGATATCCGCGTTTGAAGTCATTGTTTTCCACATCGAAGCGTACTTTCATTTCACCTACAATATCCCAACCTTCCAGCGGAGTAATCGTAGTGGCAAACGACATCGCATCAGAAATTCTGTTCTGCACATAATGCGATTGTTTCAGATAACGGTATTCGGAATTGTCATTATATTCCGACTTTACAGGAAGATGGGTAGGAGAATTCGGAAAGCTGCTTCCGATAGTTCCATAAAAAATGGTCTGGTTAGCCATCGGACGCTTCAGTATATTCAGCGAAAGGTTATTATTGAAATTAAACTTCAACCATTTATTGGCTCGGATCTGAAACTTCGAGTTTACATTGTACTTACTCAAGTTATCGTCCACTTGATCCAGTAATCCTTCCTGGTAAATATATCCCAAACCTACGTAATAATTAAATTTATCAGAACCTCCCGTTACGCTCAGATTATGAGAATGACGGATGGAAGCTTTTTTAAAGTAGTAATCATACCAGTCGGTATTGGCATACACAGCATCTTTAGAACCTGCCCAACCGGTACCGTCCGCATTAGGTCCTATGCCCGGGAACTTTTCCGAATAAGGATTCTCCATAAAGCCCTGCATCTTTTCGATGAGCGCATCAGGAATCGAGTGTTTTACTCCATCGTTATCATCTCGTTCGTTCAGATAATTGGCAAATTCAATAGAATTCATCATTTGGGGCATATTAATAGGAGAACTGAATCCTACAGTACCACTGTATGATATACGTGTTTTTTCCTTTTTACCACTTTTGGTAGTGACGATAACCACACCATAGGCGGCACGTGCACCATAAACGGCAGCAGCAGAAGCATCTTTCAAAACACTGATGGTTTCAATGTCGGCAGGATTCACATTCTGCAAACTTTGCTCCACTCCGTCTACCAATACATAAGGTTCGCCTCCATTGATAGAACCGATACCACGAATATTGAATTTAATTTCGGCACCGGTCTCACCGCCTACCCCATTAGCAACCGCATCAGAAGAGAAGTTTAAACCGGCTACATTACCCTGAAGGGCACTCGTGAGGTCAGTAACCGGACGGTTGACAATAGCATCGGAACCTACAGTAGCCACCGCCGCCGTAATGGTGCTTCGTTTCTGTTTATCCATACCTACTACTACCACTTCATCCAAGACTTTTGTATCCTCTTTTAACGTAAATCGGTTGCCTTCTGCTTTTGTCACCTTTATTTCAAGGGGAGTAAAACCGACATAAGAAATAACCAATGTGTTACCTACTTTCCCTTTCACGGAAAAGTTACCGTCAATGTCAGTCAGCGTCCCATCTTTAGAACCTTTCACCATCACTGTGGCGCCGATAATGGTTTCACCTTTATCATCTACCACTTGTCCTTTTATCATTTGTTGCTGTGCCAACGCACTCAAAGGAAAGGATAGCAGGAGTATCAGAAACAGAATCAAAAATTTCTGTACTCGCATGAACTTCTTTTTTTCCATAATATTGTATTTGATTAATTTAGATTCTCTTTTATTCCGTCGGATTCGCATAATATTCAAACTCTTCTTTTATGGCCTTCAACAAAGACTTATTATTGGTTACGTCAATATCCGTTGCCAAATCCCAACTCATAATACCTGCAAAGCCTTCTTCACACACATATCTCGCTTTCTTGCGAATCGTTTCTACACTGTTGAAAGTATATGTATTTCCTTTATATGTATATGTATCCTCAATCGTAGTAGCCAGACCGTCATTCACGAAATCATAATAGGCAGCAATCAGACTACCCGTAGAACCATAGAAAGGGACTCCCATCACTAGTTTATTCTTAGGAATTCCATATGTTATAGCCATTTCTCCATCTTTTACAAATTGCTCATAAGGAAAACGCATCACTGCAGGGCCATAACATTGATAAGAGATAAAATCCAGTGCATCAATAGCTTCCGGAGATATTTTAAAAGAAACCGGATGCAAAGACGCAGTGAAGTAAACATACTTTCCTAATGTAGAACGCATTTGGATAACTGTTGCACTATAATTATTAAATTCATTCGTATTTGTAGGCCATTCAAAATCAAAATCAACTCCATCAAAATCATATTGTTCGATAATCTTCTTCACCTCGGAAGCAAATCTTGTGCGAGCAGTGGCATCAGCCATCATCTTTTTCCATTCTCCACCGGCAATGCCCAAGCGCAATCTTCTATCTCCCTGTTGTCCCTGTAAAGCGGTACGTATATTATTCAAACGCCCCAGCCAGGAATGTGAATCCTTGCCAGGTTTCGTGGCATCATCGTATTTCCAGTAAGCAAGTATTTTGGAATTATTCCAATTGTCAAAGGTGATAGGATTTCTACCTGATGTACCTACTACCAGACTGCTTACAAAAGTTTCATCTAAATAACCTTTAAATTTATCTCCAATCAAAAAATCAGTACGTGTATTAGGTACTTCATTAGGGAGAGCACCTACAAAACTTATTGCAGTATTGTTTGTATCCACATAAAGTTTCGCCGTTCCCTGTTCATAAGTCAGCCCAATATAGTGCCAGCCTGTTGCCAGATCAGGAGTGGTAACGGTTGCAACCGAACTTCCAATAGACAGTTTCAAACTATTAGCTGTCGCACCCATTTGAAAAGCAATGATCGTGGAGTTTCCATCCATTTTCTTAAAGAGAAAAGCTCCGTCCACCCATTCACTTATATATATATAGGTACCAAAGGTGAATTTATTAAAGGCCCCATCAGCAGAGTGAAGTAATCCATCACCGCCATTCATAAAACTTGTTCCTTCAAATTTAACCACTCCATTACGACCTTGAAAAGTGCCTGTATGAGATACGTTTGTCATCGTCGCATCATTCAACGGCAATTCAAAAGCTACCTCACCATTTGCATAAGGACGCGCTGCCAAATAAATCAAATCTGTACAAGCACCCATACTGGCTGCCGAAATACGGTTTATTTCAAAAAAATCCCCCCGAATGTAAGAGCAATTAATGAATGATTTTACAGTAGGATCATCCGGTTCTTCCGGTTCACCAGGTTTTCCTGTGATTGCACCTTCAGGAGGAGTACCAGTTGGAACGTCTACCCATTTTGTGTCTTTACAAGCTGTCAACGTTCCAAAAAGGAAGAGACAAAGAAATAGGAATTTGTTTCTCATAAATTTAATAATTAAGATTAGCTTTATTTAATAATTGTGCTGTCCCTTTTGACAATCACGATCACAAATGTAGGCTATATTAAAGGCAAAGAATGTTCTATTTTAGCTACGATTCTTCCAAATTTGTCTAAAATCGTCCATTTCATCGATATATCTAAACATCATAGACATTGTTGGACATCTTACGAATCAAAAAAAGAAAGCGGAAGTATTCATTCCTGAATATTCCCGCCTCTTTTATATTTTATCCTAATATAACTACAACAATTTTCCTACGAAGATATATTATAGGTTTTCTATATCAGAAGATTGAAGACCCGTGTATTTGATAATTGTATCAATGGATATTCCGTCCTCCCTCATCTTTCGAGCAATTTCAATTTGCTTCTTTTGCTCTCCTTTCTCCATCCCTTTCTCCATTCCTTCCTTTATTCCTTCTCTTATCCCTTCCTTTAGCCCTTCTTTCATCCCTTCTTCAGCCGCTTTTCTCCGCATCTCTTCGTTTTTACGCCGTTCATCCTCCTCTACGATTTGATTGACTCTATATCGATCTAATGCCTTATCATAAGCGATACGATTTTCTTCCGAAAGATCGGCAACTGCTGCCAATCTCGCCAGATGTTCAAACACTTGTTCTTTCAAAGCATCCGGCATTCTATTCCAATTGCTCATATTCTTCAGTGCATAAATCAATTTATCATATAATGTAGGCAGTCCGACAAGTCCTTTGTAAAATAAGGAAATTGCAAATAAATCTGCCGGAGATGCAGATTTACAATCTTCCCAGTATCACGGCCGGAAAGAACCGTATCCGTACGGAATTTAGCCTCCAAATTTTCCTTACGGGTTTATATAGTTCATATCTAATTTACGAGGCAAAAAGAACCCCTTTATACAATTAGGATTACGCACACATATCTGAATATGATTCTTTTCTCTAAACCCTGCGTCTGGATAGAGTTCAACACCTTCCCAAAATACACCTTTCACTGAATCAAATTCTCTTCCTGATACTTCTCTGTTAATCTGATGTGCCGTTTCAATAACTGCACAATCCAATCTGCGCAATAGCTTATCTTCAGATATTCCTATTGTAGAATTTGTAGGAAGAGAAATCCCTGTTACACGACATGTTTCCACAAGTACATTATAAGATTCCTTCAATTCACCTAAATACAATGAATCTGTCAAGTCCATGCAGTATCCCAAATCAATAATAGCACCAATTACAGCTGGGCATTTAACAGATGAATGAGCTCTACCCATCATATCATTTGCATATTGCAATGCACGAAGCTCGTTGTTTTCCCAAAAATAGATTCCATGTCCCAGCCAATCATAATCATTAGTACTTGCAATTAGATCATCTTTACCTTCAATTATCTTATTTGCAATTGATTGATCACAACCATGAAAGCCAACAACAAGATTAGAACGACGTGAGTATAATGTTTCTTTCATCTATAAATTTTGGTAAGTTCACCTGATTTAGAGACTATTCCAGCTTTTTTTAGAAAAGATTGGGCATTCCTTTTATTAGCTGTAATTTTCTTCACTACCTCAACTCTAAGTTCTTCCCGAGTTTTTATTTTCTTTGTAGCAGTCATTATATACCTCCTTTCTTGTACAAAGATAACTATTTAAATCCATAAACATAAAAAACAATCCCAAACTTTACGGATTTATAGCCTTTTATAGTAAGCCGTCTCCCTTTCAATTCCTCCAAACAAACAAGAGAAATGTTCTATTTTTCAGATTAAGAAAGAAAACAAAACTATTGAAGATGGTAATCCGGAATTAAAAGCATCCATATTATCACATATATATGCATATTACTACCACAATACAGCATATATTTTCAGATGATATGCGTTTTCTTTAAAGAAATAAATGATTTTCCTCGGTGAGCAATAAGCCATTCCTCGGTGAGGAACACATCCTTCCTCACCGAGAAAGCCTTCCATACTCACCGACCAAGTTATAAAAGCCCTCGGAAAAGCCTGTTTATAGGCTAGTTCATCATCATATACGCACCAAAAAAGAATGATAAAACAAACTACATACGGGCAAACAGTAAGCATATAGATAGCAATACAGAGGAATTATTTATTTTTAGACAGGAATTATCCAGGATAACAAACAATCCTACATTCTTTCATCCAAAATGCAGAGCGTTTTTTCCTTCACCACAAACAAGTGACTGATATATTAAAAACAGAAAGAATAGAATATACCCTTTTTCAGATCAGCACATTTCTAATCCCATCCTTTCAACAACCATACTCTTTCAGAGTCTGCATCAACTTCGCGCCATTGATCGGCTTCACCAGATAATCATCACAACCGGCTTTCAACGCAGCTACCCGGTCAGCATCAAAGGCATGAGCAGTCAGGGCGATAATTGGAATTTCAGCATTGAACTTCCGGATCTCCGAGGTTGCAGTACGTCCGTCCATAACAGGCATCTTCATATCCATCAGTACCAAATCCACCGGTTGGGTACGGACAATCTCAACTGCCTCCAGTCCATTCGGTGCGTGTAACAACTGGCATTTGTTTTTCAAGATAGAAGATACCAAAAAGAAGTTACTTTGTATATCTTCAACGACCAGTACTCTTTTAGGTACTTTTTTTGTTTCTTCGGAGTCAAGAATATTTTCTTTATTCGCATCCTTCTCATTGTTCCGACGTGAAGAAGTCGGTTCGCTGTTAACCGATTCGAACTGGCATGGCAAAACCGCCCAAAATAAAGACCCTTTATCAAATTCTGACTCAAAGCCTATCTCTCCCCTGCAAGCCTCAACAATGGCTTTACAAATGGACAATCCCAATCCGGTTCCCTGTGCAAATTCATCCAGTTTCTCAAAACGATGAAATACTTTATCTTTTTTATCCTCCGGTATGCCGATACCTGTATCGCGAACGTAAAGACGAATATTTTCGTCTATCTTCTCATACCCCATTTCAATAGTTCCTTTGGAGGTATATTTGATAGCATTAGTTACAAAGTTAGTGAGAATCTGCGCTAACCGGTT
>ULMV01014996.1_pt1 | contig 11900 bp, 6 predicted proteins | sample 1951751 | NCBI WGS metagenome assembly ULMV01 (sample SAMEA4835560, study PRJEB28245) | human gut metagenome | biome: gut microbiome; material: fecal sample | place: Denmark | collected 2008 | reverse complement strand
GTCTACAAGAGTACCACCTATGGAGCGTTTACAAAGAAATCGCATAGACACAGGAGCTGTGGTATACTGTGTCTATGCGAATTTATAACAGTCTTAGGACAATGTATTGGAGGTAATGCAATGGAATTTGAACTGCTTGCAGATAGTATTAAGCAAATAAATGATAAAGCAAGTTCAGCAGCAAAAAGTGCTGTAAATCAGCTGTAAATCAGCTCATGACATTGCGCAATTGGGCGATTGGTTATTATATAGTTGAATACGAACAAGATGGCAGCGACAGAGCAGAATATGGTTCTCATCTTTTGAAAAATCTGGAAAAGCAAATTGATCAAAAAGGAATGAATTATACGCTTTTTAAGGCTTGTAGACAGTTTTATAAAGTATATCCTCAAATTGGTTCGACAGTGTCGAGCGAATTTAAATTACCAGATTTTGGAAAAAGTTCGACAGTGTCGAACGAATTTGTAACAGATCCAGATGTTTTAGTTAATAACTTGTCTTTTTCACATATTCGAGAAATTATGGTATTAAATGATGCGTTTGAACGATTTTTTTACGAAACAGAGTGTATGAAATGCAACTGGAATGTAAGAAAACTCCGCAGACAGATAAAAACTAACCTTTATGTAAGAGCTGGTATCATAAAATACACATAACGATTCAGAACCCCATCTTGATTCCGCTTACGCTGCATCTCGATGTTGCTTCTCGCTATATGAAATTCCACAAAAATAGCTCATTCATGTAACCATGATTCGCAATTTTTCTTCCATTTCGCATGGCTCTGAATCGTCAAAAACTCGCAAATAATTTGAAAGCAGGGAGTTCTTTCATGAACATTACTTCAAAATACCGCTCTCTTTCGATTCAGGCACGGGCGGCGCTCTGGTTTACGATCTGCAGCTTTCTTCAAAAGGGCATTTCGTTCATTACCGTTCCGATTTTCACACGTCTGATGAGCACGGAGGAGTACGGTACCTACAAGGTTTATCTGTCCTAGCTGCAGATCCTGACGATTCTGACATCGCTGTACCTGTTCAATGGTGTTTACGACAATGCGATGGCAAAGTACGAGAAGCAGCGGTAGCCAACGTAGTGCTGAACTTTATTTTTATCCATATTTTCGGTTATGTTGCAGCCGGTTACACGACGCTGGCATGCTATATTCTGTATTCGGTTGGACACTATGTGGTGAGCAAACGGATTCTGGTGGCAGAAGGCATTGAGGAAAACCTGATGGATGCCGGATTTCTGCTGGCATGTTCCGCATTTCTGATTGGAGTAAGCGTAATCTGCAATCTGCTGTTCCCATACAGGATCCTGCGGTATGCGATTCTGTTCGCAAGTGCAGGCCTGGTGTTCTGGAAACGGGAACTGTTGTTGAATACGATGGCAGACATCCGCAAAAAGTAAATCAAAAGAAGAAAGAAAAGGAAAATTTACATGAGTACCAGTATTTCAATAAAAGAATTAAAAGAACTCGATCCGTCGAGCTATCAGATCGTGGATATCCGCGACGCAGTAGAGATTTCCCACGGAGCCATTCCGGGGGCGCTTGCGATGAAGACAGAAGAAATTGAGACCAGCGATGCGATTGATCGGACGAAAAAGACGATCATCTGCTGCAGCCGTGGCCGGTTCAGTGTGGCAGCCGCAGACGAAGCAGGACAGGAAAAAGAAGTTCATTCATGTACAGAAAAATAGAAGAAACGCCGGAGCGGGAGAAAATGCTGATCCGGTTAAAAGAGCTCCGTCTGAAACGAGGCTACTCGATGTTACAGGCGGCGCGGAAGATTTTCAGCCATCTGGACACCTACAACCGGTATGAGAAAGGCATTCGTGAGATCCCGTTGGACTCGCTGATGCTGCTGGCAAAGACGTACGACTGCAGTCTCGATTACCTCGCAGGTATTTCCGACCAGCCGCGAAAATATGGAAAATAATGCCAGAAACCGTACCGCTTCTGAAAAAATACGGTTACAGGCAGCCTGAAAGAGAAAAGAGGCTGTCGCACGAATAGCAAATTTCGGCATCCCCAGTAGTAATTGAAAGGATCCCAGCATCATATCGAGCGATTCATCCGGTATAAGATCCCCTTTTCACTCAGGATATTTTCATAGGATTCCTGACGCTTCTCTAAGAAACTTTTGGAGATGTACAGACGTTTATTCCCTTTAGCACGGGAACATCGTTCTTTATACGGACAGCCTGTAGGTACTCTTGGTTCAGTAGGGTGACCGCCTCCTGTATTTTCAGAAACATATTTTCTTCCCATTCGTTCCAAGCGACGTACCATCTGATAAAACAGGGCTTCGCAGGTGTCTGCCAAAAATCCAGTACGGAACCTTGCAATCGTGCTGTGATCCGGTGCTTTCTGACCAGCAAGCAGCTACATAAAGTTAATATCACGTTTACAAGCGGTTTCAATCTTTCTGCAAGAATAAATATTTTGGGAATAAGCATAGGTCAGGATCTTGAACATGGTCTTTGGGTCCACTGCCGGATTTCTGCCTTTGGTAGAGTACGCCTGATACAGTAAACTGTAATCTAAATCCTCCAATTCGTGGCTCAGCAGTCGGACAGAATCATCATCAGGAACCAGACCTTCCAAATTTAATGGCAAAACCAGTTGATAAGGCTCGCCGAATTCGGTATAATTTTTATGGTATTTTATGTATTTGGTCATACTTAATTATACCATGGATTGCGGGCTCTTCGGAGTCCGTTTTCTGCTTTTGGACATAAAAATGGAGCTATTGCTCCATAGATGATTACTCATCTATTTTGCAACAGCCCACTTGACTTCTCTTAATTGTGCACATCACCTGAAGCATCTGATTGCAAAATTTCTACAGAATGGATTGCATGAGTAAGATATGCATCCGGTGCAATACAGGATTCAAACTCCCAAACGGTATCGTAAAAGGCCGAAAAAATTCGATTCAAACTAATTTTGTTCGGAATACAGATATTGTAATACGGTGTATTTCTCCTAAAACGCAAATAAGAAAACTCATCTGCAAAAAACAGTGTCGGTCTTGGGATATGCTGGTAATCAGACAGCAAACCATTCGGCAAAATCTTAATCTGAAGCGCATTTGAAATTTCATGCAGATGTTTCATATGCTTAAAAAAATGAAGACGCTGTTCCGGCGAAAGCTGAATTCGATAACCATAGAAATCCAATTCGCCAGTAACTGTAAAATCTGTAAATGCAGAAGCATAAATCAGTGCTCTTATCGGTGTAACAGCAAGTATCTGCGATACCAGAGAATGCATTTTTTGAAGTACAGGTCTGTATGTCTTTCCTATAAAAGAGCCATACTTATCAAGCAGCTCATTATGTAAATCAGTTGGAAGAAAATGTTCTGTAAAATGTCCAAGCAGACAAGAAGAATTCCGGGCAAACAGTGAATGCTCATATTCGTAAGTACGAATCATTTCAGGAATAGATGTCCGTCGAATAAGCAATGTTTCTTTGCTGCAAAGTAATTTTAATTTGTAATAAAGTTCCGTTGAAAGAGACGAATCTTCAATTGTTGTAACAGCAAGACAATGGTTCTGATCAACTAACATACCTGAAAGCGAATAAATATCTTTAATCGCAAAAACCATTTTTTTCTGTGCCTGTGTTCCGCAATAAAGATTAAAATCAATATTCGAAAGATTTGAAAGCAAATTCATCAGGAAACCAGCCGTATAAACCGGATTATCTGAAGACGATTCCAAATCAATCATTAAAGAAAAATGAACTCCTGGAAGCACAAGTCCTATGTCATTGTGCATGCTGTTAAATTCAGCAATTAAAAGCTGATAATTCGTGTCTATATTCAGAATATCTACCATAGCATAAATATTTAGCGACTGTACTTTACGGAGTGATGGATGTTTCATTTTAAAGATAAACTGATCCAGTGTAAGTTCCGGATAATATGAAATTTTAGTAGCCACTTTAGAACCAGTTGTTACCTGAAGTTCTTTTACATATGTATATTCAGATTCGAGATGATCGTAAATCGCTTTCTGAAGATTCGAAACGTCAGAAATTTGATATTCTTCTAAAAAAGTGTCCCGGTTATCATCAGTCAGAGCCTCAACAATACACTGGCTGATATTCTGCAAAATAATTTCGTGATTTTTTTCTGTTGGAAGTGATTTTCCACTAATCCATTTGCTTATATAAGATTCATCATACTGCACAGCTTTGGCAAGTACATAATTTTTTAAATTGGCCATAGATGTCAGATGCTCTAACAGAACACTGAATCTGTTTTTTTCTTTCATAATAATCAAAAGCCCCTCTCTTCTATTATAATTTTAGTGTACTGCATACAAAATAAGAAAACAAGAACATTTATACAAAAAATTTCCTATTGAATGAAATCCTGAAAAAAATGAATTAGTTGATTTGTTTGATTCAATATGCCAAATTCACCACTTCTATTGAAAAGGAAAAATATCCATGATAGAATACGAATCGTCATTATAAAACAAATAAATAATCGGAAAAGGAAGTAAATAATTATGGAAAATACAGGAGCAACATTAACTGGAAAAGCGAGCGTTGATAAACCATGGTTACAGTTTTATCCAGAAGCACTGCGCAACGTTGAAGTGCCAACAATAACTGTTGAAACGTTTTTAAGAGCAAAAAATCCAGACGAAAATAAAATTGCATTTGAATATTACGGAAACAAAATTACATGGAAAGAATTCTGGGGAGAAGTTGATAAAGCAGCAAAATCTTTAAAGATACTTGGATTTGGTGAAGGAAACAGAATTCCTGTATTTCTGCAAAGTGTTCCGGCACATTTTATCCTTCTGATCGCAGCAGAAAGAATCGGAGCTGCAATTATCTGCAGAGATGACATTCCAGAAGAATTATGTTTTGCAATCAGAAAATCAAAATCAGAGACAGCATTTGTCATGGATTATACATCAAAGTCAGATGAAGATCTGTTCCGTGCAACGACACCAATGAAGCGTGTAATTAAGGTTTCTCCATATGATTATGCAGATAGAAAATCTGTCCCGGACTATGTTGAAAAAGAAATTGCATCCAGATATACCGGTGCGATAGAGACAACAGAAGGAGATCTTACATGGGACGAGTTCCTGGCACTTGGGAAAGATTATACAGAAGACTATATGGCACAAGAAGATGTGAACAGACCAGTATTTGGCGCATATACAAGCGGATCCACAGGAATCTCTAAATTAGTTATTCATTCTTCTTCTAATATAGTAGCAACTGCATTCCAGATGTCCATCTTTATTCCGCCGTCAGATGTACCGGAAAAATGGTGGCTGCCAATCTTACCACCTGCACTGATTGCAGTAACTGTATCAATGGCAATCTTCCCATTGTCAGCAGGACTGATTATGGTACTTGATCCATTCTGTCCGCTGGAAGATATTGATATCGCATTTATGGAGCAGAAGCCAAACTTCTGGGCACTGATTCCAATGTTCTGTGAAATGCTTATGAAGAGTGACAGAATTCCGGAAGATTACGATATGTCTCATCTAAGAAGTATCGGAACCGGAGCTGAAGCAATGAACGAAAGGAAAACACAAGAAGTAGAAGCATTCTTCCATAAGCATAATGTTAAAGCAACTTTAAGTGCCGGATATGGTCAGAGTGAAGGATGTTCAAACTTTACACTTCCAAATCCGATGTTCCCGCTGGTAGACGGATGCGTTGGAATGCCAATGCCGGCAACAACTATGGCAGTATTCTCAGAGGATCTGGAAGAACTGAATTATGGAGAAATCGGAGAATTATGTATGACGGGTCCTGCTATGATGCTCCACTATGCGGGATGGAGAGGTGATGAACTTACTGAAAGAACACTGATCAATCATCCAGATGGGAACTGCTGGTTACATACGGGAGATAAAGCTTACATCAATGAACACGGAATTGTATACATTCTTGGACGTGGAACAACAAAGCGTTTCGGTGGCGGAGAACTTTACATGATGAGAATGGAGACAAAAGCAGTACGTGTAGCTGGTGTAGAAGATGGATTCTTCTGCTTTGTACCAGATCAGGATCATGAAGGATATTTCCTTCCATATTTCTTTGTAATCCTTGATGAAACAAAGAGTCTGGATGAAGTAAAAGCAGGTCTTGCAGATGCACTGGAAGAATATGAATATCCGGTAGACATCCGCGTAATCAAGGAAAGACCGTATTTCCACTTCAAGACAAACAGAAAAGAACTCACAGCAGCAATTCTTGAGGAACTGAACTAAAAAAGACTCCTCTGTCGCATCAATATGTAAATTCTATATAAATAAGTAAGAAAAAACTTGATGATTCCCCGTATTTTAACAAATCATAAGATACGGGGGAATTTCTTTATTACGTTTATACATGCCAGAAACCTGAAAACCAGACTTTTCGATGTGTTTTTGTGCTAAAAAACGTCAGTATGTCTTGAAAAAAACAGTTAGCAGTGATATATTAAAGTAAATACCTAATTACTATATTATATGCAAAAATATATGCAAAATACGAATTACAGTAGCATATAATAGAGGGTGGAGTATAAATAAAATACAATGGAAATGAGGTGGGGGCAAACAAAAAACATAATATGAATTATCTAATACAAACACGAAAGGAAGGGTAGACATTATGAAAAAGAGAAGTAAAATGCTTTTGAGTTTATTCCTCTCTACTATAATGGTATTCAGTGTAGTGCCTTCAACAGTTTTTGCAGAGCCTGCACATGAAGAAACACCAGCAGTGCAGGAAAATACTACAGAAGCAGTGCAGGATAACACCAATACAAATGAGGCAGAGGATCCAGCAACAGAAGATTCTGTGACAGAAGATGATGCAACAGAAGCAACTACTGATTCTTCAAACACAGATAATGATGCTGTGGCCCAGACAGATAATGATGAAAATAAAGTAACTATTTCAGGTATTACAATACAGACACCAGTCATCCAGTTCAAGGGTGCTAATGCAGCAGTAGCAGAAGCACTTACAAAAGATATAAAGATTGATGAAAGCGATCCGGCAATCCAGAGCCTGCGTGAAGCATTGGGGGATCTCGAAATGGTTGGCGGAGAAGCCGGCACAGAATCCAATGAATCTAATATCAGCACAGCAGACCTGTATGAAGCAGATGAACAGGCTGAAACCAAGAAGCTGACAGCAGACCAGATTAATACAGTTGTTGGTATGTATCAGCAGTATCTGAATCAGTGGTCAGCCAATGCTAATGTACTCGGTGTTCAGAATCCATTCTTTCTGGATTTCAACGATGATACAGATGGTCTTGGTATCCTTGGTCAGATGCTTGCCTTAGACGGCAAATCTGTTCAGGATATCAGAGATGGCAAGGTGAGCTACGATGACCTGACAGGTATGATCTTTACTTTCACATATGGTGATAAGTTAGGTATTAAGTATTATGGTCCAGATGTAACAAAGGCAAGAGATGAAGCCCTTGCTGCAGTGCATGCTTTAGGAGACGATGCTACAACGGCTCAGAAGCTTCTTGTTCTGAATGACTGGCTGGCACATAACAATACTTTTGATATGTCCTACATCATGAACTCTGGTAAGAAATCAGATGATGACAAGCCGATGATTGCAAAGGATCCTCAGAAGCAGAAGCATGAGGATGAAGTTTACGATGAGATCTATAAGGTTTACGAACCACAGATCAAACAGAATTTCCATGATCAGATTTATGCAGGCATTAAGCAGGATTTGCTTGTAAAATTTTATAAAAACGCTATTGCTCAGACTTTGGTGAAGGCTGGACAGTCTGAGGAAGATGCGAATGCATATGTAGAAGCTAATAAAGAAGCTATCGAGAAGGATCCGGAAGCATTTGTGAAAGAAAACCTTCCAGACGCAGCAGAACCATTGAAGCAGGAAGCAGATAAATTTATCAAAAATGCTGAAGAAAAAGGCGTTAAGGTTTCTGAAGGCGTTACGATGACTGTTGAGCAGCTTACTCAGCAGCAGTTAGATAGCGATGATCCGGCATTGGATATGGACGGTGATGGAACGAAGGAAACAAGCTTTAAGCAGGCGATTCCAATCTATGCGAAGCAGGCTGCAACCGGTATGACAACTGGTGTCATCAACTATTGGGAAGGTACTCAGTTTGGTGCATTCGGTATGGGTACATCTGTATGTCTGGGTTACTCCAGAGCTTTTTCATATCTTGTGCAGTGCCTGGATAAAGATATTTATCTTAAAGATCCAAGTAAAGGTTATGACAGCAAGAAAACTGTTATAGCAGATGATGGTACAACTTCAGAAGTATGTGATAACTGGAAGACAGCCAAAGAACTGTACTATGGTTCAGATGGTAAGACACTGGATATCAATGCAGGCTACACAGTTGACCTTGTAAGAATTTCCTTCCAGTCCAACGTTACAATGTATGGCGAAGAACAGGAAGACTTCGGTTCCGACCATTACTGGAATGCAGTCAAGGTGGATGGTCAGTGGTACTATGTAGACCCTTGTTATACAGATGTCTACACAGAAGTTATGAGTCGTGACCGTGTCGAGACAGATGGTGATATGAACCATGTCTTCTTCCTGTTCAGCGATACAGATGCAAGAAAATTGTATCAGGGTAACTTTAGTGTTTTAAGATCACTTTATCAGAATGAAGCAACAGATACAACATATGAAAAAGCATGGATGGCTCGTGCAGCAAGTAATGTTTACTATGCAGATGGTTATGCTTACTATATGTATGATTCGACAGACCTGTTTGACAGAGTAAGCAGCACAAGCATGAATCAGAGCCAGAAGGCTGCAGAGTACAAGATTGTTCGTCATAAACTGACAAATAAGGATACAGGCGATGGCGACAGCGATTATGAAACACTAATCAACTTCACAGACAAGAAAAACGACGATGATGACGATACATTTGTAAGCGTTCTGAACAAAGACGGTAAGATGGAGAAGAATGATCTTCTGACCAAACTGTATGCACAGTTTGTGGATGAACAGAGCATTTACCCATCCATCGGTCTGACAGCAGCACTGTATACAGATGGTAAGATTTACTTTAACGTATCCAACGATATCGTTTCCTACAATCCTGCAGACGGTGCAGTAGCCGTTGTGAAGGAATATAACACAGTATCTGCAAAACGTGATAATACAAAGTTGTTTGGCGGTATGGCGTTTACAACAACAGATGAAAAGAGTGCAGATTTCACTGTCACAAATCATCCAATCGCAGGTCTGACTGTGAAGGGTGACGAACTGGTTGTTTCAATCGGTACAAACTTCGCGTTCATTTCAGGTAAGAGCAAACTGCTTGACCATTCCAGCTACGGTTATGAATTCGAAGAGACAGATTACAATCCGACTTATACAAACTACAAGAAGTATCAGCAGTTCATGGGCAGTCAGAGCAATGATAATGACGAGTTCATGTGGTCTGCAAACTTTGTTGATACAGTTGATTTGAAGACTTTGACAGGTGATTCTCATAACTATAAGACAGTTTCTGTACCTGCAACATGCGGACGCAACGCATTTACAGAAGAACGTTGTTCTGACTGCGGCCTGATTAAAGACGGTACACGTGTTGAAGAAGAAGGTACAGCACACGAGCATCATTACATCAAGTTCCATGAAACATATTATACAAAAGATGATAATGGCAATTGGAATGAAGCAGACAACTATGTTTGCCCAGAGTGCGGTGCTTGTATTACAGAACCTGTTAAGTCCAAATATGAACAGGCTAATTCTACATACGAGAAAAGAAAAGCTATCTGGGATGAAGCTCAGAAGAACGCAGCAGAAGGACATGCTTACACAGCAACAGATGCTGAGTGGAGCGATGATCACACAAGCGTTACATTCCAGAATCTGAAATGTGAAACTTGTGCAAATCAGATCAATAAACTGGATTGTCTCCTTGAATCAGATGAAAATGCAACAAACAAAGCTAACAGAGATTCTATTGAGAAAGCTCTTGCAGAAAAAGTAACTGCAACGGCTAAACTTGTTAGTCACACTGGTACATGTGATCAGGGTGTAACATCTACTTACAAAGCAACAGGTAAGACAGATGATGGTTACAGATATACTGCATCTGATAAGAAGACATCTGACGCAGGTCAGCACCAGTACACAGGTACATGGGCATGGGAACCAGTAAAAGATGACAACGGCAATGTAACTGGATATACAGCATCTGTAACAGGTGTTAAGTGTTCTGTATGTGATGATGAACCTAAAGCAGAGCAGATTACAGTTGCTGATGCAGTTAAAGATACAGAGAAATCTGTAGCTGCAACATGTACAGAAAAAGGTAAAGATGTCTATACAGCAACAGCAACAGTAAAGGATGCTGAAGGTAAGACAGAAATTGGTACATTAACAGATACATATGAAGTTGAATTGGCAGCCCTTGGCCATAAGTATGGTGCTCCTGTATGGAACTGGACAAAGGGTGAAAACAACACTTACACAGCAACAGCAACATTTACATGTGCAAATGATGAGAAACATGTAGAAACAGTTGATGCAAAAGTAACTGAGAAATCTGATGGCGCAACATGTACAGAGGCAGGTAAGATTACTTACACAGCTACAGTTACATTTGAAGGCAAAGATTACAAAGATACTAAGACAGAAGAAGTAGCAGCTCTCGGTCATGACTACAAAGTCTCAGAAAAAGACGGATGGAAATGGACAGCTGATAAAGAAAAAGGATATACAGCTGTTGCAACATTCGTATGCAGCCGTTGTAAAGATTCTCATGACGTAACTGCAGATGTTGTTAAAGAAGACAAGAACAGTCAGATCATCTACAAAGCAACTGCTAAATACACAGATGAAACTGGTAAGGAATTTACAGCTACAGCTACAAAGAGTACAAAAATGTCCGTATCTTACATAGTTCACGGTCAGGATTATGGCTGGGAAAAAGACTGGAAGAAAGACGGACAAACGTCTGGTACAGAAGGACAGTGTAAACGTCTGGAAGCAATCCAGATCAAGTTACCAGATGATGTTTCTGGATCTATCGAATATCGTACACATATTCAGGACATCGGTTGGGAAAAGAACTGGAGTAAAGACGGAGCAAAATCCGGTACAGAAGGACAGTGTAAACGTCTGGAAGCAATCCAGATCAAACTGACTGGTGAAGTTGAAAAGAATTATGACGTATACTACAGCGTACATGCCGAGAACTTCGGATGGCTCGGATGGGCTAAGAATGGCGAAGAAGCAGGAACAGCTGGTTACGGATACCGTCTTGAAGCAATCAGGATTCAGCTGGTTACCAAAGGGGACAAAGCACCAGAACTTATTGGTACTATCAAAGAAGCTATGAAAGCAAGACTGGTCGGATACCAGACACATGTACAGGACTATGGTACACAGGCATATGTATATGACGGTGCTATGGCAGGTACAGAAGGCGAGTGCAAACGTATGGAATCTATCCGTATGAAACTCCCGTCTTCAGTGAACAGCTCAATCCAGTACAGATCTCACGTTCAGGATATTGGATGGGAGAAGAATTGGGCATCTAACGGATCATTATCCGGAACAACTGGACAGTGTAAACGTCTGGAAGCAATTCAGATCCAACTGTCTGGTGATGTAGCAAAGAACTATGATGTATACTACAGAGTTCATGCTCAGGATTATGGATGGCTTGCATGGGCTAAGAATGGAGAATCTTCAGGAACAGAAGGATACGCAAAACGTCTCGAGGCAATTGAGGTTCGTCTGGTTCCAAAGGGAACAACTCCAGACCTTCCAGCATCAGCAAATGAAAAAGCCTTCATCAAAAAAAAATAACAAAGCTTAACTTGCAAGGGGCTGTCGGGAAATGAACCGCTCCCCATCAAGTAGACAATTGAAAAAATATAAATTTTTC